>ERZ869929.162-NODE-162-length-40920-cov-15.614585_pt1 | contig 40920 bp, 52 predicted proteins | sample MGYA00579312_ERZ869929 | MGnify/ENA primary metagenome ERZ869929 (study PRJEB32216, sample SAMN09231818) | wastewater metagenome | place: USA: Maryland | collected 2016-08-09 | study: EMG produced TPA metagenomics assembly of the PRJNA472060 data set (Reclaimed... | reverse complement strand
ACTCTCCAGCGGCAGCAAATGCACCAGCCTGGAGCATGTCACCGAACAATGGAACACCCTTTGTCCAGTCAGTGGCGGCTGTAATTGCCAGCCGTTTGACATTCCAGTTACGTTCATCAAATACCTCATCATCTTCGCTGTCTTTGGCATCGTTCCAAGCGGCACGGATGATCCAAGATGAAAGCGAGTTGAGAACTACAACATAAAACGCAGCACGGGCAAAACGTTTATTGGTCATGCCCTTCTGGCTTTCTGCCAGCATCAGACCAAGGTTTTTGCGAGACTCAGAAGCAAACGCCCAAGCAAGTCTTGCGCCCCATCCTGTCATGCGGTTTTCGAGCAATGAACGCGCTCCTGCACGGGTAGGTTGTGCAATTTCGTCAACGATCTGCTCAGTTGTCTGCATCGCATAGTTTTCAGCTTCCAGTTTTGGCAAGCCTAGCTCCTTGGCCTGTTTCATCTGGTAGTCGTAAACGATGGCAAAAGTTCCAGCGGTGAAAAGACCGTCAGCGCCAGAGATAAGTTTTCCGAGTTCGCGTTGAGCTTGTTTTACTCTTGTCGGCTTTTTGGACAATAATCCTTTCATAGCCTCCTGAACAAGCGGCGGCTGCTGCTTAATACGACGCTGGATAAACTCAGACTCAAAAGCGGCGGAATAATCAAGCTGCCCAGCCATGAGCTTGCCAAGTCGAATGGTGTAAGATGACAACGGCATTTTAGCTGCTGCTGCCGCAAGCTGCGTTGCCTGCACAAACAGAGTCCCAAGACGGCCAATAAGGGCAATGGTAGCTCCTCGGCTGGTAACTCGATCAACTCCCTGCGAAAACTCCAAGAAAGCAGCAGCTTCACGGTTTCCGCCCTCGGCAAAGTAATCAATCCAGCCTCCAACAACTGAGCGACCACTGACACCGGAAGCGGCTTCGATGGCATTCAGAACGTCACGGTCACCAAGCAAGGCGCGAGCATCTTCGATTAGTTCAGCGTAAGCCTTCCAGTGTTCAATCTGTTTGGTGTGGGCAATGTAGGTCTTGAGAACATCTCGGAAGTTTGGCTCTGCAATCTTGCCGGAGCGTGTTTTGAGCGCCCCTGGAGTTGTGCTGGAGCCTGTCATCACTGCGCCAGTTACAGGATCAACCATCTGCCCGCCTTTGACCTGCATCGGTGTAACGGTGATGGGAGAGTAAAGCGGGATATTCGGCAGATTTACACCATTCAGCTTTGAATAAACGGCATTCAATGACTTCCATTCCTGTGAGTATTGATCCAACAGGAACGAGCGCAGTGCCTTAGCCTCATTCGATAGCTTGGCCTCGATAGCATCCACAAACTTCTGGTTATAATGCCATTTACTTACAGGCTTTCCGTTCTCGTCCAGATTGCCGATCATGTGGCGGCGTCCATCTTCCTGCATCCACATCATGGTTGCTGCCAAGGCTTCAAGCTCTGACAGTTTACGGCCCTGAACTTCGATGGATTTTTGCGCCATCTGCCAGCGCAATTGCTCGCCAGCGTAAGACGATCCAGCCAGACGTTTAAACAGTGCGTCAATTCCATCCATTTTGTCCTGAATGGAATCTTCCATGGTGTTAGACGCCAACCGCTCACGTTCTGCCAGACTTTGGGCAATATGTGAATCACCAAATGCCCAGCGCATGACCTGTTTGAAGGTAAGAAATCCAGACCGAGACTTGAACAGGAAGCCAGTTCCAGCGTCTTTCATTTCTCGATCATCGCGTTCTGTCGCTTTACCTTCCTTGCCGGTAGCAGTGACTAGCGATTGACGCTCTTTCTGGCGCTTCTCACGCTTGGCGAGCACACGCTGCTTTTCTTCAAGGTATGCAGTTTCGTAAATAGCAGTCAGTTCTTTGACCGCCGCTTCACGTTGTGCCGACGTTGCCTCTTTCCACGCTGCTACAAGCCTCACGGCATGAGCTTCTAGCTTGTCGTGCGCCTCTTGATCCGCTGTTAGCGTGCCGCCAGCAATGAGGTTTTCCAAGGCTTCTGCGTGTGCCTCGGCCTTCTCTGCCGTCCAATCCATCGCCGTTTCAATCGTGGCGAATAGATCATGCACATCAGCACCAAGTTTGCCCTTTGGCTTTTTGCCAGCTTCTTTCTTTGGCTTTGCTCGCTCTAGGAGCTTGTCCATTTTCTGGCCGTAATACTTCTTGGCGTCGTTCTCGACATAGCGTTCCAGAATGTTCAGCCGGTGGTCTAGCTCTTTCTGCCGCGCTGCATCCGTTTTCATGTCGGCCATGCGCACAAATCCGCCAACCTTGCCGCGAATCTCAGGTGGGAAAGCTGCCAGGATTGCATCTAGCGTGCGGAGTGCCGCCATTTGACGATCTCGTTTAGTAGCGTCATCTGGAATCACGTCGCCTTGCTTGGCGCGAATCTTGGCAAGACGTGCGCGAGCCTCAGAATAAAACCGCTCCTTGTATTCAGGCTTTGCCATCTTTGCCGCAATGATGTCGTCGGCAACTGAGACTAGAGAACGGGGAGCAATGCTAAACCCCGCCAATTCATCAACTGCAATCAATCCATTATTAATTAAATACTCCCTTGGAGCTTCCTCTATCCATTGACCTTGTTTGTTGGTCAAAACAGTAATGTCTTTTTCTTGTGTAGCTACACCTTCGTTTTCTGTGTCTAATTTAGACAAAGGAACACGCATAACGACTGCCCCTGGTTTATATCCAGCATTTGGAGAACTATCATTTCTGATGCTCCACATTTTCTGGTTTATTTGGCCTCTAGCTCTTTTTTCTCGTCCAGCCAATGACGGATCAGTTAAGTGAACGCCCTCTCTTACAAGGTCAATAACTTCTGGATTGGAGACAACTCGATAAGCAAATCCATTTTCTAATTTAAGAGCTGCTTCTCCTGCATTTAGTCCGACAATTTTTCCGACTGTATTTCTTAATGTGGGGTCAATAATGCGGCCAGTTTTTGAAACTAAACTAAACCTTGTTTGTCCTTCTATAAGTTCAACCGCCTCTTGAGCCGCTTGGACTTCCTGTTGAGTGGCAATATCAACGTCCATGAGCTTGTCCAGAAAGTCCTGATAATCCTGCCCAAGTTTACCCTCTTTGCGTGAGCGCATCAAAGCACGGGCATTGCGAAGCACCACGCCCCAAAACTCGCGATAAGATGCCATAAAGGCTTTGAAATCTTTCAACCGCTCCTCTGACATCTTGCCTTTCTGACCTGTGCCTAGTTCACGACGCTTACGCACCATCAAAGCGGATGCAATACCGCGAGAAATTGCCCCTGGCGTAAATCTCGTATCTTCTTTCCGTCGTCCGATGTTGTCAGCGGAAATGACCTCAACAATAGCTTCCTCCAGCATTTCAGGAGTCACTGCGGCGTTATCTTGTGTCGGCAGGAATTGAAGGCCGGTAGCATCCTCCGCCATGCGAACCCATAACAAGCCTTCATCGTGCGTAACGTAGCCATCTTGCAGCGCCATTGTCCATCTGCCATGTGCGTGTTCGTGCATTGCGGTGATGACATTGCCACCACCAAAAACACGGGAAACAGCCGTTCTGACGTTGTTAATGATCTCAATGTTGTTTTTGCCAAGCACAACCCATCTGGCTTTTTGTGCTTGTTCGGGTGTCATGCCTGCCATCTTCGCGGATAGTTCAGCACGTTGAGCAGCAGCAACAGGAGACAAGCGGCCCTCTCTGACTTCATCCTCAAGCGTCTGAGTTCTGGCAGAAACTTCCATCGCCTCATTTTTTCCTAGCATGTCATCGGCAATAACAGCCATGCTTTCATACATCGTTCGCTCGTAGTCGTCCAAGGAGGCATAAGCCATCTTGACGGCAGCTTCACGGGAGGCAACGCGCACCATCTGCCCGTTTTTCTCCACCCTCCAACCTTGGCCATCGCGTCTGATTTTGGGAATCATCAGCGCCTTTTCAGCCTCGGCTAGAACTGACTTGGATTCCTCCACAGTTTTTTTGTCCTGCGTAATGATGTCCTTAATCTTGGACACGATCTGATCTGCGGGCGTGGCAATCCATGCCCGTTTAATCATTTCGGCCCTCACTGTGGCATCTTGTTCCTGCTCGATCTTGCGAGCATCAGCCTCAGACATCACGGCACGCAGCAAACGAGGATCGCGTGTAACAGTAGCCACAAGCCTCATGTCGTTGGACGTGGAAATGCCTGCACCCAACATGCCCAGCGGCAGCACTGACAGAATCAGCGGAATAGAATTGTCAGTGTCCACAAACTGCGTCACGACATCGCGCAACTTCTGCCCCTCTGGCCTGTCTGGAATGGACTGGAAAACAGCCGATGCCAGTTCTTGAGCGGCAGGAGCGGCAGCTTGTTGAATAGCTTCTTCCGCAGTCTCAATGCCAGCACGCAACGCAGACCTAGCCAGCCACGTTTTAACGAACGACATCCCAGGTTTAGCGCCATACTTTGCCATCCACTGAGCAACGCCAGGAATAGCGGCAGCAGCCTCAGAGGCACGTTCAACGGCAGCTTGAAAACGGCCAACAGTAACAGAGGCAGCCAAAGCATCTGCGCCAGTCCATCCGGCCCGCCTGAAATCCTCATAAGATTCATTAGCAAACATGCCCACAAGCGAGCCTTGACCGCCAGGAATCAACGGGGCGACCATTGTAGGAACTGAACCGGCAGCAAAATAAACAGCGTTTTCAGCGTGCTTGGCCCATCCTTTACGGCGTGATTCAATCGGATCAATAACGCCCTCTCCAAGGTCTTTCAGGTCACTGATTACAGCCTGCCTGCCCCTAGCGCGTGCTGCCAGTAGTTCAGGATTCTCAGCCGTAGTCAGCCCCATTTCTGCCAACTGCGCTGAACCTTCTGCGGCAGCTTGGACGAGAAAGCGAGGCGTGCCAGAAATGATGTCGGCCGATGTTCTGAGAAACTGTTCAGCAGCGCCGGAAACAACTTCCTTTTCAGGTTTGTCAGACTTTTCGCCCTTGGCCTTAGCAACGGCCATGACTAGATCATACTTGTCTGGATCAGTAGCCTTTAACTGAGTCAGCATCTCAACTGTCTGATTCAGCCATGCGTCAGGCTCATTCGCTACGCCTTGCTCATGTCTAAGCGTGCGAACTACTCGATCAGCAAGGCCAAGGCCATCGGCCCCCAGCCTATCCATTGTGCGCTGCTTTTCTTCCTCCCATGCGTTCTGAACTTCATCAGAGAACGCCATAGGATCAGGATTGGAGAATTGCCATGAACCAAAATCTGCCACATCGTCGCCCATTGTAACAGCAGAGCGGAAAGCTGCCTCCTGTGCTGATTGAATTAGCTGCGCCTTTTTCTTTTGCGCGGATACCTCTGAGCTTGCCTTGCTGAAAAAAGCCTCATCATCCAACATGGCATCGCCCCAAATAGATGAAGCATCAGCTTTGTAGAAGTCATACTTTCCTCGGATTTCCGACGTAGGACGATTATAACGATTCGCCAGCCATAAGACGTTAGCTTCCTTTTTGCGGAGCTTGTCACCTGAGCCAGGACTAAAACGGTCAGCCGTGATGAATGAACCATCGTCAACGTCCAGCGTTTGCAGGTTACCAAAGACATCATGCATTTTCTTGACCGTCTCACTACGATACGCCGAAAGCATCGAAAGCGCCCTCGGCTTCATCAGTTCCGGCACCTGTCCGGCTTGCAGTGCATTAAAAACCTGAAAGGCGTCGTTTTCGTTAATAGCCATTGTCGCGAAGGAGTTGGTCTAGGTCTTGGCGTGGTTGATTGAATCCAGGCAAAAGAGGATTTGGGCCGGTTGTCTGCTCGTTTACTGGCGCAGGTTTGCCGCCTTTCATCTTAAAAAGATCAATAGCGCGTGCATAAATCTCACCCTGAGTCTTGAGTTTGCCTGATTTGACCTCGTTGTTGAGTGTGGTTCTGATTTCACGCTGAACAGCTGCGGCAGCTTCACGTGCTACTGGATCAGGCTCGGTAAGCGGCACATTCTCGCCAGCATTCTCTTTGACCTTCTGTGTAGAGGTCAGGCCAAACCAGCCTTTTTTCTCGACAAAGCCAATCTCTTTGGCCTCGCGCATGACTGGCTTGCCATCTTTGAGCACTGGTTTTGTCACCGGGCCAAGTGCGCCGTTCTCTATTTCTTGTTCCAAGAACTTCAAAGCGGGGCCGATGTCTTTTTCAGCATCCTCTGGAGACAATCCGCCAGAACGCTTTTCGAGTTCAGATTTGAGATTGGACAGATAAGCACCGTCGAAACGAGCCTCTAGGCCAGCCTCCAAGTTTGTCAGTTCAGTGACGGCGGTTCTATCATCTGGATACTGAGAACGATCAAAACTCATCACAGCACTAAGAGCCTGCTCAAACTCCACTGGATTGTTTTTCTGCCCGTCCTGCATTTGGGCGATAGCCTCACGATCCATGTCGCCTAGTCGCCAATCGCTCATCAGTTCCTCGGCGGATACTTTGCCGCCAGTTTCCATTTTCTGTTTGTAAAACATGATGGCATCACGGCGATTGACGGCTTCTGTCTGCTTGGCCTCCTCTGCAATCGTGGACGCTTGAAGTTTTGAGATCACGCCGGCATCAGCTTTCTGCCATGCCAATTCTGCCGCCATTTTTGGATCGCTCGTTGGCCCAGGTTTTGCCATTGAAAGCAAGTCATCATATTCGCGTTTTTCGGCTACTTCTGATTTGGTGATGTCCAAGGCAATTTTGAATTTGTCCTTTTCAACCTGCGGCAATGGCAGTTTTTCAATGTCTGAATAGGCTTGGTCAGCAATGCTGAAATCTCCCTTCTGTTTAGCGACTGTAAGCGCATTATCAAAAGCCTGTGCGGTCCTACGGCCTGTCTGCTTGATAGCATCAGCTTGCACCATAATCGTGCCGCGAGTGCTCCAATTTGTCACCCTGTCTTGAAGCTGCAAACGGGAATCTGGCGTTAGCTTCATCTGGCCAAAACGAGTTTTCAGGTTGTTCTGAATTTCGTTCCATTTGTCCATCCACTTAGACTCGTCCTGCCCTTCTGCCGATGCTTGAAAGTTGGCAAATTCAAGCTGTGCGTTCTGCATGGCAATGCTTGCCTCGGTCAGATTCGTCACATCCTGCGCCCGCTTAGCCTTCTCGGAAATGTCCATTGCCACCGAGGCAACGTCGCCTAGACCTTTGGCGATGGCCTGATTTGTGACCGCTGGAAGGTCTGGCGTCCTGAGAGTCAGGTTGCCAGTCTGGATTTGCCCAGGGTCGCGGAGAATGGGAATGCGTGCCATAGATTAGACGTTGGTAGAACCTGCCATCGGTTTGCCGGTCTTATAGTTGTAAGCCGTCGCCGTTTGTGGCCTCGTTGTGAATCCGCCATAAGCAGAGCCAGCAACCGAAGCCAGTCCAGAAATAGCCGCGCCGGTAGCATCGCGCCGGTAAGCTGCTGCCTGTTGTTGTCCGAGTTGAAGAGTAGAACTTGCCTGATAGCCTAGCTGCCGCTGGGACAAATCAGCCATTCGCTGCTGGTCAGCCAGTTCAGTCTGCTGTTTTGCCCAGGTGTCGGCTTCGATGGCAAGAGGTGATCCAGTTCCTAGCATCGCCCCGCTTGCGCCCATAGCTGCTAGTTGCTGCGCACGGAAACGCCGTTGCTCTTGAACTGCACGACGTTGGTTTTCTGCTGCTTCTGCTGCTTGGCGCTTCTGTTCTTCACCGATGGCCTGAGCTTGTGCCTCGGCATTGTATTCAGCCTGTTTTGCTGCCGTTTGAGCGGATTCGTAGCTGATATAACTGGAGGCCGCAGAGGCTACGATTGCCAGCACATACGCCACTTCTCCGACCACTGTAGCCAGAGGCATGACTTGGAAGAGTTCAAGGAATTGCATAAATGGCTTGTTGAACAGTTTTCGCAGATACTTTCCAGCCGTCAGACTTCAAAAACCTTGAAAGTTCAGGACAGGTGAAAACTCTGACTATTTTATAACTCAGTGCATTACCATTGCAATCACGCAAATTACGCAGATACGCCTGAATCGTGCGCCAGATCAAACGCCATGCAGCCAGTCCTTTTTTGAGGCTGGTTCTAGGACGGGTAAAAAGATGGTCAATGTAGGCTAATGGACAATCAAACGTGAGGTAACACCACGCCACAGCAAGCGGCCCCTCCTCATCCTCCACAAGGAAACCATTCTTGCTCAATAACTGCGGAATCAGAACCATATTCCTCGCTTTTGCCCATTGTTCCACAATCGGGAAATCGTCTGGTTGATAGGCGCGGATGGTCATCTTAAACCCCTACCACGTCAGCCGGACGGGTCAAGAGCCTGCACCGGAAGTGTCGCCAATCTCGATTTCCAGAATCATTCCCAACAGGTTAAACGGCGTTGGATGCTTGGAGGTAATTACAATGTCAAGAGCGTTACCCCAATCAAAATTTAAAGACTGTGGGAGAGTCTGACCTGTCTTGGTGTATTCGGTAGCCAATCCAGAAGAAGGAGCGCGAGGAAACGCGTCAATGCCATTGTAATCAATGAATGTTGCTGAGCTATGGTCAACCGTGCCAGTGAACACATTTAAATCATAAGTAATTCGTTGCTGAACATTGCCATACAACGATTGCCACACTCGAAATGAACCACGGGCAACGCGCCATTTTTTCATCTGAGAAGTGCCATTTGGCAATTGCAACTCCGAACGGTTTGGGATAACCCAGGCGATAAATGGCACTCCTGCAATATAAGTGCCTGCATAATTTCCAGCAACAACTGCGTTGCCAGACAAATTAATCACAGCCTCCAAGGGGCTGCCATCAGTATTTAGAATAACGGACGTGCCAGGATTGCGATTGCCTAGAACAACGTAAACGCCACTGGTGTTGTGCAACACTGGATTTTGCGACGTGACTGGAAATGTTGTTATTCCAGCCGAATGAGTGCCCGTTACCGCGACATGGCAATCCATGAAAATCATGGATGATTCTAGGTCTGTATTAGTGAACGTAGAATCTCCCGAACACATGGCGGCTTGCATTACCGTTCCATCAATGGACTCCAAAACGTCAGGGTTTGCGCTGCCGTATGGCCTATTGAACAGAAAGATAAGAGAATCACTGGCCGTGCTGACGGAATAAAGCGTTGCGATTGAAAGGCATGAAGCACCAAGCGAGGTGTGCCGATGCCACGCGGTCACATTGTTTTCACGGTCATAGGTAAAGCCGCTCCAAGTTCCATCAGCGTGAATAAGCCATACGATAGGGTCTGGAGATTGGGAATATGCAATGTTTACAATCTCCGAGCGCGTTGGCAAATGCTCTGCAAGCAATGACATTTCGGGCGCGCTGTAACCATCCTTCTCAAAAACGTATGCAAACTCTCGCAAGCGGTTATCTCGCGTCAGCCACAGCAAGCCATCACCGGCAAGAATAGGCTGGTGATAACTAGAACCATACCGGCTCCACCGGCGCAGGCGTAAGCTATCAGGAGTCAGCGGATTGTCTTGATCTCCGCTGTCCAGCGTCCATTCCTCGCCAGTCGTGCCGATGACTAGCGTGCGCTTGAAACTTGCGATCCATTGAATGTCGTTGGCTTGAGTAGCGGCAAGCGTTACGTCAATTCCAGATGTGTCGAAAGTGCCAGTCAGAAACGTGTAGAAGTCATCTGTCTGACTGCCCCACAAGCGCATAGGCTCAGTTGCCGTGCCTGCAAACCATAGCCGCTGATCGTGGAAAGCCACCGTCCGAGGATAGCCACGGGAAGCAGAGAACGCCCCCTTGCGCCAAATCGGGAATGCGGAGCCAATGACCTCGTTCGGAATAAGCGAGTCAACAGCCAGTTTAGGAATACCACGAACCTGAGTTGTGGAGACATAGCTCTCAATCTTGAAAGGGATGTCCAGCTTGCCGTTTGCAGGCTCGATGGTCATCGTAGTGCCAGTGCCGCCCGTTGCATCGTCCTTGATAGCAACCCACCGATACCATGCGCCAGTGTTGGGAGCATCGTTCGTGTAGCTAATCGTGCCTTCTTGGAGGCCGTTAATAAACCACTCCTTAATGGTCGTGAAGTTGATGCGGTCCAAGCTCTCTTGAAGCTGAAACGTCGTTTTGTTCGGAGCACCGCCAGCCGTCCAGTTTGTTCGTGCCAAGTAGGAGCCTTGGATAAATGCTGCCGCACTGGTAGTGGTTCCAACCGAAGTTGCCACGGATTCGCTCACCGTGCGCTTTGTAGAGCCAGGAGAAAGCAGCCAAGTAGAGCCAACTTCGTTAGAATCAAACGTCGCAGAGGATGCAATGAGCCGGTAATCAGTGAACGACATCAGCACCCAATCAGCACCGACGCCAGGACGGTTAGCAGTAGTCGCTACTGTGCTGGCACCTTTCCAGAAATAGTTAGAGCCGAAATACTCCACGACATCACCAGCAACGTAAGTCTGCCCCACGTTCCAAGGCGGCCTGTAAGTGGCCTTGTCCCATTTTCCAGCAGTGAAAGCGGCATCTGTGTTCGCTGTTTTGCACCGATAAAGCTCGTTCAGATACAGCACAAAATCACCAATGACATAGCTAGTATTTGCCACCCAATCGTTGGCATCATAAACCAGCGTCATCGTCACAGCATCGTCTGGCGGATCAAGAGCCGGGGCAAATTGGAATGGAACATCCTCAATCGTCCATGTCCCATCGCTTGCTCGCGTGATGCGCTGCGGATGATAGCTCGGATGCGTGAGAAACATTACGTCGTTGAGCTGGACGAAATGGATTCGCTTAATGTCATCCTCTGCATAAGTGGTCGTCAGCGTTGTAACTAGCGTAAATGCACCAGCAGAATAAGACCAAACTTTGATGGCATTGGTTTTGAATCCAAGGACAAAATTGATGCCTGTAGATCGGCGGAACGGAATCAGCCGCACGCAATCAGTTACATCTGAATTTGCCACACCGTAGCGAGTGCCAGGACGTTTAAATATGCCTCCATAAGGACGAACGATAAAGTTCTCCAAGAGCCTGCACCCGGTTCCGTATTTCTCCGAGTCCGTGCGCCCGTCCATAATCGGTGACATCTCGCCACCATTGAACACGGCTTTAATCGTTTGGTATTGAACGGCCATAAATTAAGAAAGCCAGTAAGCCGAGCGGGACATGATAAGTTGAGAATCCTCAAAAGGCAGGATTCGCCGCCCTTTACCTTCTGCACTGTCACGGGAGCGAGCCTTGTTGACCACTGCCGTTTCGTAGAACTGGCGCATTTGAGTAGCCTGCCCGCTCATGCCTGCGGTATCGGATGCGATGTAAGAAGCCAGCAGATAGCTGAACGCCGTCACAAAATCAGACGGGTAACTTGTCGCTGTCGTGATTCTGGCGATGTATTTGAGGTTAATCGTCTCTTCATCGCAGAGAATCAGCCCTTGCTCGAAAAGGTAGTCTGAGCCGTCATCTTCCATCTGCCCACCATCGGCATTAATTGAGATAGGCCGCAAACAATCGGCAGGCGGTGTGTGCTGGAAGTCATAGGCAAACTGAGGGATTTTAACCCATTTTCCACTCGATGCCGTGTATGTGCCGCTAAACTCGGAATCGTCCAAATCAAACGAGTTACTGTTAATCACAGTCACATACCATTGACCGTTAGCCACAGTGACGCCTTCCACGTCCTTGATATAGACCCTGTCACCAGTGCTCAACCCGTGACTATTTGACGTGATGCGGATCTCTCCCGTGCCATCATCGGCCACGGCAGAACCGCCAGAAAGCGCCGTGTATGTGATCGTCTGGCGCTTCCGTTTGGTGGCAAAGTTCCATGGATGCGCACGAAGGATTTCGTCCAGTGCGGTGTAAACAGGCGTGCCCCCATCTGGATTATACCACTTCCGCAAGCTCTGAGCCTGTTGTGTGGTGTCACTTGCCAGCGCAGTTAATGCCCGTCCTCCAAGATGGGCAATGGCAAGATTCGCAATCTCTGTGTGAGTAGCAGCCATTTGAAGTCATGGTAAGGGCTGGGTGGCTACCATGAAACCACCCAGCCCATTGAACACCTTAGCTAGAATCAGCCCAGGGTGTAAACGAGGTGCCAAGTCTCAGCGTGAGACTGTCCGTTGGTAACGGTGGTCGGAGTGAACACAATCCAGCTATCTTCCGTGAAGGTCACGGGAGTAAGGAATGCATCACCCTTGGTGCCAGCTTCGGAGAACGTCTTGCGCCCGGCAGCATCGCCAAGAGCAAGGCCAGCGCCGAAGTAGTCATCATCAATGGCAACCGGAGTGGCGTCATTGGTAAAGTAACCAATTTTGCCGGTCAGAGCGCCAGTGCTGCTGGTAGGATCGCCATAGTCAACGCTGCAAAGATCGGCACACAGACGAGCGCCTTTAGGCAGGAGAGCCAAGTAAAGCGGGTCCGAGGTCGAAGGATTGAACGTCTTTTTGACATCAATGTGGAACATCTTTCCGCCGTAAGTGGAAAGAGTAGGCCGGTCAGCGCCATTGGTATTAGCGGTGTTCTGAGCGGTTGCGTAGTCAGTGAATATGTTAGCCATGTGAGTAGTGTGTCAGGAGTTAGAGAGCATTGATCGCAGTCACGACGGAAGAGACATCAGTTCCAGCCTTGATTTCATTGAGCAGGGTAGCCAGAGCATTGAAATTGGTGGTGGTAAGGATGACCTCATTATCGTATTCACCTTCCTTTTTGGTGGCCGAATAAACAGACACGTCAGGAGAAATGATGACTTTGTAAGTGGGATTAGCCATGATGAGAAGGAGTTAGGGCGGAGGTTAACAGCCTCCGCCCGTTAGATTATGCCGGGCTGCGGTCGCAATAGATGCGGACAACCTTCTCGTTCTCGGTGCGGACAGCGCCGCGCATGAGATGAGAACGGATGAGGAGAGCATCGTTACGCTGCGGGACGACGTTCATGGAGGTGCCACGCTCGCCAAGGGCCAGCTTGATGCCGGACTTGTGCCAAACAGGAACGCTGGTCACGTCGGTTCCGCTGTTGATTGGCAGACGCTCGCAATGGATGAACTTGAAGCCCATGAAGGTATCAATCTGGCCGTTCACAAGAGCACGAACGCTGTTGTAATCGCCGGAGGTAACTTCCGTGGTGCGAAGCAGGTTATCGAGTTCGGAGGCCGTGACAGCTATAAAGCGGTCAGTCTGTGGAACCTCTTCCTCGTTCAGGAGGCGTGCAGCCTTGCGGAGCTTGGCAATAGTCAGGCCACTATTAGCAGCCGAACCGGTTTCCACGTAGTCAACCGCCACGTCTTGAGCAGACGGGAAGCTGTCCGTAGTGGTGCCCGCAGCGCCGATGTAACGAGTGCCGAAAAAGGCATCAATGATAACATCGTCAATCTTGCGATTGAGTTCATAGGCATGGCCTCGCACAGTGTCCGAGGTAGGAAGGACAACCTGACCAAGGAAGTGCTGGTCATATTTGTCGAACCAAGTCGGGATATGGCAAGGGCGCTGATACAGCCAGTATTCAACACCGGCCATTTCATTGACGGGAGTTTCGTCCAACCGGCTGGAAATCTCCTGAGCCTCAAAGGCAGAGATGAGATTGAACTTTTTGCGTTCGCCATTGAAGTCAGAACGTTCAACGGCCATTTGCAGACGGGAATCCATCTGCTGGAGTTTGTCCTGCCAGTTCGTGCTGAACTGGTCCGGGAAATAATCAGGAATCGAAGACATGAGTAGTAGAGAGGTTGAAGTGGTGTCAGTCCTATGGACGTGACGGGATGTGTCGTGACATCCGGCTTCTTGGGTATCCGCTTGGCGGGCCTCGTTGCTCGGCTTTGAAGGGTATCGTTTCCGGCCTTCTAATTCCTAGATTCTCAAAAATGAGAATTATTGCAAGTGGAAAATATCAGTGAATGCAAAATGCCACTCGTTTTCCGAGGTTTGTTCCAAGTTGCCCCCCTCAATTTGGCACAAATACAGGCACAAAAAAGCCGCCCCCATTTCTGAGGACGGCCCATTCTGGGGCTGGAGAAGATCAACCAAACTGCTTTTTATAGGCGTGAAGCCTCTGCAACTCGTTAGCAATTTCAGCCTGCCGCTTGAAATCCGCAGTGGTCTTTGGATTCTGGTAAGCAGGATCGGCCTGTAGAGTCCGCATACGCTCATCAACTGAGGCAGTGGGCGAGTTTTGACCGATAAGCTCCGAGTCAGGTCTTACCATCTGATCGGCCCTGAGAGCCATCCGCATGATGTCCTGAATGGTGTAACTGTCCTTTTTGGGATCACCACCAAGAGCAACAATGCCACGTTTCGCGCGGTCAAAGTTGTTGGCCGCATCTGCGCCCCACTCCTTCGTGAGTTCATCCAGTGCCCGCTGTTGTTCCTGCTTGGACAGCTCGTCACCCGTGGCAATCATCTTGCTGATATGCTGGTTATGAGCATCCGCCAACTCCTGCAAAGCGGCTTTTGGGATGGCGTGTTTAGCGGCAATCTGCGCCACATTACCAGCAAACTCGGCATTCCATTCCGTGCCTTCCGGCAGGTTTTCAGGAGCTTTAAGCCCGTAATCCTCCGGCTTTTCAGGTGCACCAGTGATCTTGCGCAGTTCAGCAACATAGGCCGCGCGCTGTTCCTCAGTGGCATTTGCATCTAGCGGCTTCAACTGCTGCCGAGAAGAGATGAACTTCTGAGCATTGCCGAGGCCACTAAAGACCTCCCATGGATTCGGATACTTCTGCAAAGTGCCTTCAAACGGTTTCAGGTGTTCAGGCAGTGCCTGAGTCCATCCTTGTTTGAAGTTGCCTTTGTCATCCAGCAGGTCAGCGAATGACTTTGCAGCCTCCGTCGTGGTTGTGGTGTTAGCAACGGTCGTCTGTGTGGACTGTTGTTGCTGTGTCTGGTTTCCGAGGTCGCCACTGGTTTGTGTAGTGGACTCGGTGGTTTGTGTTTGTGTTTCCATAGGGAATCTTTACGGCATCGGACGGCCCGGCCAGCGTGCTTTGAAAGCAGTTTCTCCGTGTGTGGCGATATACCAAGCCTGCCAAACGGGATCACGGTCACCCATGTCTGGACGGCGCGGCGGCTCTGGCAGTTTAGCTTTTTGTGGCAGTTCAACCGGCGCAGGCTGTTCAGGAACATCAACGGTCACGGCGATTTCATTGGCTTGAACCTCCGAGGATTCCTCGCTAGTTGGCGGTTCTTCCACGACAAAAGCAAGCTGCGGCATTCCAGCGGCTTCACGAATCTGGCCCACGATACGAGGCGCAGGCTTGGATGAGACATAAGCAAAGTCGCCAACAATGGTGCCGATGGCTTCACCATCGCGGATGATTTTGGAGTTTTGAATTTCAATCATGGCGTTATTCAGCTAATTCGTAAGTTGTCTCAAAAATATCGGGTTTGCAGGCGTAAAGTTCACCTTTGATACCTTGGATAATGTAGTCCCCCCACGAGACGTGGTGTTTTCCTTCGAGTGATACAATATCAAGAAGTTCGCCCGTGCCTTCACCAGTGTCGCGAACCTGTAAAGCCCCTTCCTTGTCGCGGTCTTTTGACCAAGCTAGATGAAGCCATGATGGCCAATCTTGGTTGTTCCATCGGCGTTCCTTGGTCATCTGAAAAGCTTCAATAACGACTGGTTTTTTTCTGTATCGCATAACGTTACTTCTTAGATTTCCCAGCCTTGGAAAAAGCAATGGCAACGGCTTGTTTCTGTGTCCGTCCTTCCTTTTTCAGCATCCTGATATTAGCTGAGACGGTCTTGTCTGATTTACCGGATTTCAATGGCATTGGTTTCTTGGATTAAAGGTTTCTTTTCCGTCTCGTCTGGAACGGAGATGAAATCTTGAAGCAACTGCCGAGGCACGCATTTGGAACCATCGCGCCATGCTGCTTTGTAGGTATCTTCAACCTTGCCATCAAACGAGGTAGAAGCGATGCCATTGCAAATCTGGTTCATGTAGCGGAAAACAAGCTGGAAATCATCGGTCTGGAACAGCCTGCCAAGAGCAAGCGGCACTCGCGTTTTCTCCGCCTCTTTCAGCGGCCTCAGTAGGTCTGCAATTTGTGGCATCATGGTTATGCGCCAATAAGCTCGCGCACTTTATCAATTCCGCCAGCATCTTTTACAGCGGATGCGCCTTCCTTGAGCATTGAAGCCATCATTTGGGCTTGCTGGGCCTGCGCTCTGGCCTGTCGGTCTGCCATGATGGAATCAAGATCACGAATCATCTTCGGGTCACAACCGGCAATGCGGGCAGATTCCATCGCCCACTTATCCCAATCCCAGGTATCAAGAACGGCAGGAACCAAGGGAGCAATCGCCGCTAATTTCTGGACGTGCATATCAGCCGAACGGAGAGACAAAGCCTGCAACTGGAGTGCAAGCCTGCCCTGCATGATGACTTGAGGGTCAGGAATCTGCACCATTCCAGGCGTTACCTGAATCACGGCCTCTTGGGGCGGGAGCGGCAATTGCCCAGCCTCGGCAAGCGATGAGAAAAGGAAGTTCAGGAGCGGCTGAATGTGCTCGGTAGCATCACGATCAAAAGCAGGGCTGATAGCTTCCAGTTTCTCACCAGCCAACTGCGACGCCTCGAAAGCGGTTATTTCCCGATTGTTCTGCGCGTTGATGCTGAACATCTGGAACATGTCCAGGTGGCACCGGCGGCGGATCAAGTCGCCACGCTGGCGCATCCTTTCCATGCCCCATTCGAGATTTCCGGTGACTTGAAGCGGCACGATGGCCTCTGGCCCCATACCGGACGGATACGGATTCACAGCCCTAGCCGATGTCCTGAGAGTTCCCTCGTATGTATCAGGCACCATGAGAGGTGGGAAAACCTGTTTCTCGATGGAAACATCCATCATCTTCGCCATGAAGTTCATCTGGCGCGATTCTGGCAGGATAGAGAATCCTGGACCGTATCCCCATTCACCGGCAAGCAACGGATCAATTCCATCCCAGGTCAAGAACCGGCCAATCGTGAAAGGAAAGTAATCATAACCGCCCTCTTGAAGCAGCTTACCAGTGCTCTTTTCAATGTAATACGAGCCATACCTCTTGCGCTGTTTTACGCTGAATCCAACGCCGTCATACTCTCCCGGGTCGCGTTCTTTGACGCAGTGAACAATGGTAAACTTTCGGTCCTTATCTTGGCATTCCTCGATGGCTTTCGGGAGGTTTTCCTCACCAAACTTGCCTTCCATCTGCTCTTTTGTGAACTCAAATTCACGCATGAGGCAGTTGGCAACCTTGTTGTGATCCACCGAAAAGACGTAGCTGCCCGGCTTCAACTTCTCAAAGCGCAGGTTACCACGCTCATCAACGGCCATATACATCGCGCCGGTGCCGAGGCCCCAGACGTCATAAAGATACTCGTGCCGCTCTCCGTAGTAGTTGGAATTGGCGAGCTTATCAGCAACAATCCGGCTGCACTCGGCCAGCCAGTTTTTCACATTTTCGTTATCGGAAAGTTGACGGATGGGCGCGAAACCGAACCACGGCGTAGTTTTTGGAGTCGTCCATGACATATAGCCAGCCGTTGCCTTCTCAATGGCATCCAACGCCGTGATGTCGTAGAGACGAGCATCGCGCTGATTGTTCGGAGTGTAGTCAGTCTGAGTGATTCCAGCTTTACGAGGAAAGCAATGCTCGCTGATTTCCTGCCAAACTGTGTCCCACGTTTGACGATTGCCCTTGAGCGTGGCGTAACGCTTGAGAATTTTTTGCGTCTTTTCGGTGCCCTCGATCATCGTGGAAGCTGTTTAGGTTTCGGTGCAATCGGAGGCTGTGTGTTCACCATCACGCCCTCGCCGCCCATGCCAAGCTGCCCGACGCTGCCAAGTGTGATCTTTGGCGCGAGAGGATTGTCAGGCTCAATGGTCTTTCGCAAACCTTGCCGACGAGCAGCAACGGTGTTAGCTTGTTCACCGGCATTTGAATCAGCGCGAACTGGCGCTGATGCTGGTTGTGGTGCTTTAGGTTTCTTGGCCGATCCGCCCATAATGGGCTAAATTCTCACTTTTGAGAATGAGAGCAAGCCTTTTTTCGTAGCTCTTGATACGGAAGCCAATGCGTAGGACCTCCATCCTCCCGGCAAAATCCCAGCCACTTCCGACTTTCTTTGAGCGGGTCAATTTCCAAGAACTCATACAGGTTTCCAACTGCCAGCGTGACGAAAATAGCCTCTTCGGGCGCAGACTCGCCAAACTCGCGGTAGGTATCGCAGGCCAAAATAAAGCAATCAGGAGAACTGTAGATGTAACAGTTTTCCTCTAGGTGCTCTAGCACGGTCTTAGTGAAGTCCATACCCAGACGGGCGGCGACCTTGGCGGCTTGTTCGGCGGGTGTCATGGTATCAATAACCTCCTGTATCCTGTTGGATTTGTCTAGGCTTGCCAGCAAAACCGTATTTCCAGCCTCTTGCGTCCATCGCTTCAACCATCGGCTGCGTGACTTTGATGTGGCCTTGCTGGATTGCTTCGGCCATATATCGGGCCGCGTCTGCCGTGTGGCTTGACCAATCGTGCACCGGTTCATTGTTGATGAGCTTCCCAATGTCCACTTCCCTCGTATGGTAAGCCTCCAACGCCTCGATGCCTTTCGCGCACCGTTCAGCGTGAATGACTAACGACGGAAACAGCCCTTTCAGGCCATTGATGCCAGTCCAGATGTCAACGCACCGCTTAAGCACAATCACGTTAGCAAGTCCTGCGGCCCGAATTTCCTTCTCAAATGACGAGCCAGCACGCTCAGTCTGCGCGGCGTCGTGCGGCAGGAAGTGTTTTCCATAAGCGTATCCCTTCTTCATCATCCAAGAGACGCGTTGGGTAATGGTCTCCACGCCTTCGATAAGTCCTACGTCACAATCAATCAGGCGGATCTCACGGCCCACAACCTGCCAATACCAGACGGTTGTATTCGTCGGACTGCCCAAATCCCATGACGTATGAACCAATGCATCAGCCACCGGGAAATTGCAGATGCGTTTCTCGCGGTAAGCCTGCTCTACCAGCTTGGCATAGATTGCACCAGGACGACCCACGTTAAAATCGCACTCCATTTCCTGCGCGTAACTGTCAGCCGTGGTCTTATCGCGGATAGCCTTCAAAGATTCAGGTGACAGAATGCCAGACTCGGAAGCCTTCAACATCAGCGTAAAGCTGTCAGGATCATTCAGCGCACTGGTATAGGCTTTGTAGAACGCATTGCGCCCCTTCGGCGTGCCGATGCGGGTATGCCAGCCGTTGTAGTCCAGCAAGCAGGGCAGAATGACGTAATCGAAAGCGGCTGGAGGTATGTCCGCATCTTCGTCACTGACGATCCCATCCATGTAAAGACCGCGCATTCGCTCGTAATTCTCACCGGAATACAAGCGAATTACGGCCTTGTTGAACAACGTAATCTTCAACTCGCTCTCATTGATCGTGGTGCCAGGAATCTTCTCGCAGTAATCTTTGAGGTATGCCCAAGCAATGTCCTTCGCCTGATCTCGCGTAGGAGCAATGTAAGCGTAGCGAAGCGGCGGACCTTTCCGGCTATGGGTCAAAGCGCAGCGGATGAGCTTTTGCACCACTGCAACGGTCTTACCTGCCCTTCGATGAGCAACCAGCACCGCCCAACGCTTGGTGCTTTCCAGGAACTCACGGAAATGAGGCCGAGGCTCAATCCTGATTTTGACCTTCTGAGTTGCCACCAATGATCACCTCAATTTCGAGTTTATGCCGCTCCGGTTCAAAGTAGGCCGATGCTTTGCCGATATGAGCAAGAGCACCCGAGGCAGCGGAAAAGTCGCCAGACTGCCTAGCTTCTGAGGCAATCGCGGCCAGTTCATCCAGCCATTTATCTTTGGTCATGGCGAACTTTTGCTCAACCTTTTGAGCTACTTTTGACCGAAGTTCTGCAATCCTGAGACTTATCTGAGAATCTCTCGCAAGTTTTGGTCCAGTAGTTTCAGCCGTTGATTCTGAACATGTTGCGCTAACGTGCTCCTTATAAGCATTAGCAGCAGACATGCCCAAAGCCACAGCCTGAGCAAATCGCTCATATTTCTGGTTTTTCAATACTGGCATGGTTTCTCAGTTTCCTTCCACATTGTCAAAGTTCAAGCATAAAGTAACGGTGCCCATTGATCAGCCATAGCTTGAGCTATTCCCTTGTATGTTCGACTGCGGTCTTTCCATCGTGTTTCAGACGGCGGCATAAGCCAAACTTTGGGCAGCTTTTCGGCTGGCTCTGGCTGGCAAAATAAATCACCGTCACAATGAGTCGGCATAAGTGGCGGTAAATTCTTAAGCCAAAAACAGGTGGCTTTTGTTTCTGAATGCCCAAACATCCACGGCTGCACGATTTGATCAGGCTTCCGTATTCTGCTAGAAATTATAGAAATAGGATTTTCAAGAGCAATGCGCGGAATGGATGCGTTTAGCAGCTTTTGGACAAACTCTAACGCTTGCTGCTGCCTACCGTCTGCGATCTTTTTCGCAAAATGACGCGCACCTGATACGGCTAAATGAGTGCAAGGTGGATGGCTAATCATCAAATCCCATCCGTCATCAAGCACGCTCAAAACGTCTTTTTTAAGATGCCATGTTGAGTCGCCTTCGCATGGCTCTAAATCACAACTCCAAGCATCGCAGCCTTTAGCTCTGAAAGCGTCACGAACTCTTGCTGAGTATTCGCAGGCGACTAACACGCGATGTTTCATTTTTTTCCTCCATCCTCCATTTGTTTCCGCATCTCATCGGTGTACCATTGCAATTCCTTCACAACTTCTTGATTTCCAACGGCAAGGATACGCAAAAGTGACTGCATACAGCCAGCCTGAGCGGCGACATCGGGATGCCGGGCCTCTAAAACAAGTAAAAATTCATCGAATGGATTCATACAGTCTCCTTTCTCGTCATGTTGTAGATGGGGCGCTCAGTGGTTTGCTTGGTCTGATCCTTGAGCAAATTATGCGCCCGCTCGCTGATCGGTGCCCATTCCAGCAAAACGGAACAGTCGTCACGATCTTTGCACTTCTGCATTGCGTATCCTAGCGATCCTTTCCAGGACCGGCGTTGCTTTGCTCCTCTGAAATCTCGGTATGTGATGAGCCAATACATGGTTCGGCGGAGAATGGCGGTGCGGCATATTGTGCTCCAGTTGCAGCCAGATTCGGGCGTTTTTTCTGGATTTCTCGCAGTAGGAGTTCCGCCACTTTTTGAGCGGTTTTCCGTCCTCTGCCTCACGCTCGATGTAGTTTCCGCAGGCGTGGCAGAGATACATGCCAACCCGCCGAACAAGGCGCTGATGGCAACGCCGCTTCGCGCGTTGCCCAGATTCGGAGTCTGTTTTGCGGCGTGCCATAGCTAGACGTTCTTTATCTTGGTGGTTGGTTGGTGGTTTGCCAGCGTCAAAATGGATGACTCGGCATTTTGTTCTCATTTTTGCGACTTTTCACGCTTTCCGCTTTGCTTCACTCTCCAATCACCTTTCTTTTGCACGGAAACGCCCAAAAAACAGCGCGCATCCATGTCGGCAGTATCAGGACAGCGGATCGCATGTCCAGTGTGTGAAACGTGGTCACAAATTGAAAAGATGCGGGAGAGGGTTGTTTCGGTGGTGCTCATACTTGTTCAGTCCAATCGTCGTCATGGGTGATTTCGCGCATGGTAAACTTCTTGCCGTTGAACAGCATCGGGATTCGATCACCAGCGGCAAAGCCACGGGCAAGTTCCACGATCAAGTTGCGGCGGTCTTGGAGGATTTCCGATGATGTTTCCTTGCTGAATCTGCCTTTTTGTTTCTCGGCATTCACATAATTCACCTTTAACCATGCCTCACAATCCATTGCAGGAGAACGACTTTCACGGATTTGGCCATCCTCATTCTCCTGAGCAACGGCAATAATGGCGACGTTGTATCGCTTTGTTGCTTCGTAAAGACTGAGGCTGATATGGGCAATCTCCCGCTCCCTGGTTTCCCATCGCTGGCGAGATCGAACCTTGCCGATGAGGTCCACAATCACAAGCTCGCACCCTTGCTCCGCCTCGTTTCGGATATCTGCCACGATGTCCTCGACAAATCTCCCGGCTGAATTGTCAATCTTCACCAGCCTGCCGATAGATCGTTGAACCTGTGTAACAGCCTTGGCGTAAGTCTCCTGTGAACGGCGATCAACCAGCCCTTTACGCTCGATTGTGCCGTCCATGTCATCGGCCTGCATTGCCACGATTCGCCCGGCATACGTCCTGCGGCCTACCTCGTTGGAGAAGATTTTGACCTTGTGGCCTCGGAGAGCAGCGTTGACGGCAATGTTGCCGGTTAATACTGACTTGCCGGATTTGGTGGGACCAGTGACAAGCCAGTATTCATCCTTGCCGATGCCGCCGCAGTTTTTGTCCAGCGTTGGGATGCCAGTCTTGATGAGCGGATCGTTTCCAGACATCACACGTTCGGTCAAAACCGTCATGTGCTCGGCGTGTTCAGTTAAACAGTCTGACAGATAAGCCGTCGTTGCCACCGTAGCCGTCACAGAATCAAGGAACGACTGAGCCACCGTGGACGATGAGGCAATAACGGAAGCAATGTTCTCATCTCGGTTAATACCCTGCACCATCGCCAAAGCGCGAGCATAGCCCTCGATGGCCCGCCGTGCCTTCCACTTGTTTTCGACATCCTCCAGCCAGAACTTAAAATGAGCCGGTGAAGGCATCAGGCATCCAAGCTCCGTTACTTTCCCAGGACCGCCGCAGTGATCCAGCTTACCAGCTTCCCTGAGTCTGCCGGTAAGCGTTACAGCATCAATCGGGATTGAGTTTTCCTCCATCGTCAGGAGTTCAATCCACATATCCCGGCATCGTCCCAGGTGAAAAGCCTCGTTCATCAACCGAAGACGAGCCAAGGCCAAGTGACGAGGATCGTGCAGGATTGCCCCAATGATTCCTTCCTCTGCCTCGACTGAGTGCGGAAGCGGAGCGTTGAGCTGGGCCAGCAATTCCTCCGTGGTTGGTTCTTTGGGTTTCATGCTTGAGCCAGAATCAGGAGTTGGTTGAATTGCGAACAAGCGGCAGCAAGGGAGCCACACGCACGTTTGACGGCACCGGGCGCAAAGTCGCCTTTGTCCTTCATGGTTTTGTAAAGCCACGTCAGAAACTCGTCCCATTCCTCGGCGGTCATTTTGGATTCATGTTTGAGAAACTTGGAAAGCTGGACGCCATCGTGAGGGTGGAAGCGGTAGGCACTGCCGACAGCGTTCAGGTAAGTTTCAACCCAAGCGTTTCGGAATGGCACAAAGCGAGGGTCAGCGTTTGTTGGTTTCGGAGTGCGCTTCTTCCGTGGCTTTTTTTCAGGCTTCACAAACTCTCCCTTTTTGGGATTCGGAGAATCGCAAAAAATAGAGTCTTCTGGTTTATTACCGGTTATATTACCGGTTATGTTGTGAAGCTCCTTCACACCCCCCTGTGAAGCTCCTTCACACCCCCTGTGAACGTCCTTCACCGGTGAAGCTCCTTCACTAGTGAAGCTGCTGCACGGGTAGGCATACGTTTCAGAGGTCAAAAGATAGCAGTTTTTAAAGCCATCTGACTTGTGTTTTGTAACAATGTTGGCGTTACATAATTGCTCAATGGCAGTCAAAACTGAGCGGCCAGAAAGGCCCGTTAAGGCACTCAAAAACCTGATTGAAGGGTCACACCTGCCCGATTTTTCATTATAGCAATCAGCAAGAGCTAGAAGGACTAGCTTCTGCGTAGCTGTGACCGGAGCAAACTTTAGACGCTCGATTGCTTGGTAACTCATGCCTCATCCTCCCATCCAGGATAAATCATTTCCATTGAAGGCCATTCCACAGCAAGCCAGCTTCCATCCCATGTAACATAAGGCTCATTCTTCATTTCTGGCCTCATATTCCACATAATCATGGTGCCGCTTGATGTCCTGTAAGTTTTGGCATCTCGCGGGTCTTTTTCTCGATCTAATTGCTTGAAACAAGCTATGTCACTCCGCTCAAAGGTCCATGCCATTGAGCCATCAGGCCATCGGGTATAATATAGATACATGTGCACAAAAATCTCCCCCTCTGTCAGCCCCGAAGGCTCGCAAGCCAACGGCAAAGGGGGAGAAAAGATGTGAGTTGACACTACTTACTGGGCTGAACAGCAAGGGTCATGGTGCCGCTTCTATACCAGAAACGGCCCAGGATTCAACGGAAAAGTGGCATTTCCTCCTGCTCTCTTTTTTCGCCTGCACACGTGATGTTTTTCACCGCCTGCCGATAGTATGACGGTTTTAGCTCCGTGCCAATGCCACGACGGCCCATCACAACAGCCTGATAGACCTCAGAACCTACTCCCATAAATGGAGTAAACACCACTTCACCAGGATTTGATCGAAGCTCGATAGCCCTCGCAATGACATCCAACTGGAGAGGATGAACATGCTTTTCATCCTCGGCATCCCTGGCCTCCTGATATGGAAGCACATTCGAGATGTCAATATCATGCCATGATGACGACGCATAGCGACGCCAGACGTGATGACTATACTTGTTTAGCTTCTGGTCTCCTTCCATGCCTCGGAATTGAATCAGATCGTGAGGCGGCTTGTCGGTGCCATAGTATTCCAGCAAACCTCGCTCATGGCTTACAGGCACCGTATTCTTGCCTTCCTTGCGAAATACAAGCAGGTAATCGGCTCCAGCCACGTCGCAGAGAGTTGAATCATCGCAAACCGTCTTGTGAGCCAATCCCTTAGCCATCGTGCGGTTGCGAACGCCAAGCGGCTCCTTCCAGATATGATGCCGTGCTACATACTTGAATCCATGTTTTTGATGAAGCCGGATGATGTCACCGGGAAAGTCAGTGAGGAAGTTGCCCAGGTTACATGAATCAGGAACATCCATTGCGTGAACCGCAGTGCATCGGCCCGGCTTTGTAAGACGAGAAATTTGCTCCACAACCAGCTCGTAATGCTCAAAAAACTCTTCGTAATTGCGCGAGTTGCTAAGGTCGCGCAGATCGTTTGAATATGTGTAAAGCGCACAAAACGGCGGAGAATAGACTGAAAAATCAATCGCTCCCGCTGGCATTTCAGACATGACCTCAATGCAATCTCCATTGTAAAGCGCAAATCGGTCGGTGATATGTTGGTCTTTTACAGCCATGATGGTACTAATGTTGGTTTTGTAGATGTTTGGGCTTGTTTGAACGTGTTAGCTTCGCCCATAAGCGACACGAGATTTGCAAAAAGCGTTTCAGCCTGTTCAGCCTTGCGCATGAGATTGGCCAGGACTCCACACTCTCCTTCACTAGTGATAATGTCCACCGTAACGGGATTCTTTTGTCCAAACCGCCAGCTTCGGCGGATGGCTTGATGGAACTGCTCAAACGAATGAGATGGAAAAAATGTCTGATGAGCGCAGTGTTGCCAGTTAAGGCCAAATCCAGCAATCTCCGGTTTAGTGACCAGAACTCTGATTTGCCCCTTAGCAAATCCCATGAAAGCCTCTTCCTTTTCTTCCATGGAATCACTTCCAGAAACTTCCACAGAATCAGGAATTGCAGACTTCAAAGCCGCACTCTCATCGTTTAAATAACACCATGCCACCGCTGCCTTGTCGTGCGCATTAATGGCATTCGCAGCAGCTTCACAGCGCATTTCCAGCGTGCGCCTTCTTTCCTGCCTTTGCTCCTGCAATCCAACGGCAGGCATGGTAAACAACATGCCCTCTAATGGCTCATCATTTCTGACCACTGTTTCCCTTGTGATAAGTTGAGGAAGTTCAAAAGTCTTATCGCTAAATCCAAGGTCGGAAGGCTTGCGAACTGCTCTAGCCCAAGAACAAACCCAATGGAAAAAATGCTTTTCGGCATGACCACGGAAACGCCAGACACCAGAACGAAACTCATCTTTTCGGCTGTGCGTCTTGCGGTCCTGGTCCTTCTTGAAAAACGTGGTCAGCATGTCGTTGAATCCCATGTATCCAAGAGCCTCGGATGAGGTGCCAAGCTCAATAAGATCGTTCGGGCTTGGAGTAGCCGTGCACAGCAAGCGATAGCTCATTTTGCGAGCAAAGTCAGTTACCTGAGCTTTTGTCACACCATCGCAATTTTTCAGAATACTGGATTCATCACAAACCACGCCGACAAAATCAGCGGGATTAAAATAATGAAGCCGCTCATAGTTTGTAACAACAATCTTGCCCGATACCTTGCCATCATTTGAGCGAGTCGCTTCAATTCCAAATTTAGCAGCCTCTTCAACCATTTGAGGGGCAACCGCCAAAGGAGTTAAAACCAAAACTCTCCCGTTTGTTTTTTGCACTACGTTCTGTGCAAAGGTCATCTGCATTGCAGATTTGCCAAGACCACAATCAGCAAAGATTGCAGCTCGGCCTTTTCTTACAGCCCAATCAACCAAAGCTCTTTGAAAATCAAAAAGCTGATCCGGCATAAATACCGGATTAAATCCGGCATCCTCATAAGCGTGACGCTTTTTCTCTATAAGTTGAGTTAATGTCATGGTATTTGTCTTTCTTGGTTATGCTAGTTTGCCGTGCATGTGCGGCCTGCTGGCATTGTAAAGATGCTTGAGCACCACCGCACGCCCGATGTCCACATGACAGGCTTGAGCCATGTCTAAGACGCGAATAATGATGTCAGCCATTTCTTCCTCCTCATTTGTGAGGCTATCGTGAAACTGCTCACACATTTCAGAGTGCTTATCGCACGGTTTCAGTAGTGAATTCCTTCTCGCAGCCTCCCAAAGCTCCGAGACTTCACCGTGAAGATTGACCGTCCAGCGTGCATAATTGTCCACCGGGCGGCATTGTTCATCAATGTCGTGGAATCCCTTCTCTTTGGCGTTGTTGTAGGCCAGTGAACTCATAAGATTGATACTGGCGCGGATGTGATGCTGTTGTTCTGGTGTCATGGTATTTTGAAATTGGTCAGCGGTGGCCCTATTCGCTCCATTTTTGACAAATGGTAGGGCCGTGGCGGCACCGGAAACACTCCAGTGCAATGACGCCCCGCTGAAAGTGGCTAGAATGGAATATCCTGATCGTTAGCTGCTCCTCCAGCCGCTTCCCAATCATCACGCGGCTTTTCTTGCTTCGGCGCATCTTGGCGCGGCTTACTGAAAGTGTAGGTCTTGGCGTTGCCGATAATGGGAACCGTCACGCCCCGTTGCCGCTCCTCTTTGCTCGATGTCTCGGTCACGAAATGTGTATTGCCGTATTTGTCGGCACCTTCTCGGCGCTCGATCACATCAAGATTCAAATACACCTTGCCGTTGTTGTGCTTCTGCATCCGCGAGGAATCCAGCTCGATAACAAGCAAGTCCTTTCCCGTCTTGGTTGATTTAATGAGTTGCGCCCCTTGAAGTGAAAGAGCGTCAATGGATAAATTCAGTTTATTCATGTGTCGTTGTCAGGTATTTGGTGATGATGTCTTTAGCTTCTTCCCAGCCTTTGCAGATGTGGACGCAGTTCCCTTGGCTCTCCAAGGCTGCTTTCCACTTAGCCTGCTCGGCTGAAACTTTTCCGCCTACGCGCTTTTTCATCTCAATGTAAAGCGCGTGGAATCCGTGCCTCGCCACAGGCAGGCACAGGTCAGGCACTCCAGGCTTTACGCCCTCGGCTTTGAGACGTTGCGCCACGGTGATATGGCGATGCCCTCCATTTGGCACTGCATAGAGCATGTCCAGTTCTGGAAATGTGCCACGGTTCAACGCGGCCCATTTCATCAGCGTCACTTGTTCATGATGCTCGTTTGCTAGTGAGTAGTTCATTCAAGTGTGAGCTTGCTAACGGTTTCCGCATAGACCTTGCGGTAAAGGTCACAGAATTGCATCAACGGCTTCACCATTGCTTCTGTGTAACTGTCCCAGGTCACCAGCACATGAAGCGGTTTCATTGCCGGATGATAGGCCCAGAAATGCCACTGGCGGATTCCTGTCACAATCATGGAACCATGCACCTGCTGTTTATACTTATCTGGCAACACACCAGCCCGCATCCATTCAACGTGAGTGTTGGGAGCAGGACACTTGATCTCAAGCCCCGCCACGATTTCGCCGCCGTCCATGACAAAAGCGTCAGGACTGCAACCGAGGATACCGTTGTCATGCAGGACAAAACCAACCTGATCCACTTGGAAGCCAGTAGACACTTGGAATGCCAGTCTTGCTTGTGGTTCCATCTCGTTTCCGCGCTTCGTCCAGTAGTTGCCTTCAAATGGCTCCCAATCGGGGCAGAATGTCTGCGCGATCAAATCGTTGATATATCCATCAGCAGACTTGGAAAGCTCGCATTTAGCGGCAGTCACAATGCTGCTGAAATTGGAAGCAGTAGGCTTGCCTTTTCTGAGCAGCTTCCATTCTTCGGTGCCTTGTTCTATGTCGCGAAAGATAGTCACGCCGCACCCCCTTCCTGCACACGCTTGAACTCCACCACCCACACCCAGGGATTCACATCCCAGGAGCCAGGGCCATTGATGGATTCCCAGAGGATTCCGTATTCGACGACGGCGGCGGATATGTTCCTGCCCTGCTTTCGTAGAGCCAGGGCGTGGAGTTTGGCGAGGTCACTGATTTCGACGCCTTCGGCAATGGCATCGTGTGCACGGATGTCCTGCAGCCTCTCCACCCGCACTCCCGTCACCTCCAGCGTGATACGACTGGCCCAGCGGGGCATGTGGATGGAAGGCTTCCATTTCAGATCTGGCGGGGTTGCCCAGCCGTCACGGTCTACGTCATCGGCTCGATAAAACAGCGGCCGCTCCTGATCTGGCAATGCATCCATGCCATAAGTAGCCCATGTCTCCCGCACCCAAAGCCGGTCTCCTTCTTGGCCGTAGGGGCATTTAGCCACAGTCGCAACCGCACCATAGCGAGTGAGATGCTGAGGCATGTCGGACAGATCCGTGCAGATGATAGACTTGCAGACCCTCCGCGTCTGCATCTTGCGACCTTCCAAAATGGCCCGAACCATCGGCCCGGAGAAAAGAATCGGTCGCTCCTTCACGCTGCACCTCCTTTCTGAGCAGCCACGATGGAAGGCATAGCAGCCAGGATAGCACGCAACTCGTCATCCGTGCAGTCATCTGGATTGTTTCGCTTGTCCTCCAGGATGCCGTTATCCAGCAAGTCCTGAGTGATCTTGTGGAACTCAATCTTAGCCTCTGCCAGCTTGGATTTCACAACATCAAGAACAGGCACAGGAGGCACCTCGGCAGCGAACATATCGCCAGACTCGGCAATGACAGGCTTGGCCGCTTTTGGAAACGGATCAATAGGCTTGACCTTGTTAGGAGTGACATCACGCGGAGCCATATTGGTTGCTTCAATGTCCATGATTTCCTCGGTCGTATGCAGGCCAAGAGTAATGTCAGGCGCATAGATGCGGGCAAAGAAAGCGCCTGCCCGGTAGGTAAACATCAGATCGGCCATGGTCTGCCACTTGCTGCCGTTTTTCTTGGTCCATCCTTCGGCTTCGGCCATTGCCCAAGTTACAACAGGACCGCTGCAAACTTCGCCAGTCTCGCGGCTGGTTGCATAGGCTTGGCAACTGCGACTCTTTCCTTCACCTTCAAACTTGAACTGGAGAGGAGAGAACCGGCCCGAAGCATTCACCATCGCAATTAAGAACTGAGCACGGAAAGATGGCCTGCCGTGGATAATGTCTAGCGACTGCATCACCATGAAAGGATCGGCCTTCATGCGCTGCGCCATGTTCAAAGCAATCAGGCAGTTAGCCGGATTACCTTGAAACTCTCTTGGAACTAGAGTTGATGTTGCCAGAGCTTTAGCTTGGCGCTGTGCAAGCTCGAAGGCTTGTGTTTCGATGGATACGGTTAGTTGTGTTTCGTTGTTCATGGTATTGAGGTAGGAATTACAGTGCAAAAAACAGGAGGGTGAAAAACGCGAGGAACCCAAAGGCAACCAGCACTTGGCAGACAAAACGAATCATCTCGTAATGGGTTGCAGCCTTAGCATTTTGAAGCTGTCGTAGGCGACGTTGGCGAGGAGAGTTCTGACGGTAATGATCCAGGAAACGGAGTGCAAACTCCGCCCGATGATCGGTGATTCTGTCAGCAGGGTATTTATTCATAAGCGAGAAATAGAAGCGCAAGGATGAGATGAAAAACGAGGATGAGAATGCAGGCTGTTTTCATGGTTTCCGATAAGGATTGCGAGCTTCGCCACGGCCTGCCATGAGAGCCGCCAAACGTTGCTTGATGTCTGAATGCTCCATAATTGCCAGCTTAGCCTGCTGATTAATGGTCCTGTGTCCTTCCTGAGCAGCGGCTTTAATGGCAGCGTGCTCGCGTGGTGTCGTGGTAATGATGATTTTGCCCATGGTGGTTAGTGGTTAAATCTTGCTGAACAAAAAAGAGACTCCAACCAAGAAAGAATGCAGAGCTTTATACTCTGACTTGATCCATCCAGATTTTTGATCGTCTGGAATTTTAGACCAATCGCTTCCAACGCTTCTCGCAAAGCGTGACAGCAAATCTTGCCCTTCTTCTGTAAGTAAAAGAAGATTGTAGCTGTTTTCGACTGCGTGTTTGGCTTCCTCGTCGTAACGTGCTGCTGATTTTGGTGCGCCTACGGCAATGGCTCCTGATAGTGTGTGGTTCATGATAGAATAGTCGTTGGTGACGCCCAAATAAAACCACAGCCATAAATCACAGTCAATCACAATTTACTTTTTTTTACTTGAACTTACCGGATGAGGTGGGATGATAGGTGCACCATGACAACAAAATCAGAACGAGAAAGACAACGGAGACAAGCAAGGCGCGCCGATGGCTGCTGCCGCACGTGTGGCATACCCAATCCATCTGGATATGCCGATTGTGAAAGCTGCAACGGCAAGCCTCACCAGTGGCCTACTAAAGCAGGTCCATGGCCTGATGTTAACTGGTCACTCAACAATCACGAAATCGCCCGCCAAATCGGCTGCACTCCGCAATGCGTTCTCAGAACACGCAGAAAACTCGGCATTCCTTCTCTGGCCCGTGGCCGTCATTATCCCACTAAAACAAACAACAAGTAAATCCATGAATACCCGCAATTCTGCCACCGTCATCAACTCCGAAGGTGAATCCGTCTATTTTGGTTACGTCACCATGCAGCGCGGCTGCCCTCAGACTCGCAGCTTCGCCATGTTCAGCAATGAACATGTCCCTAAAAACGGCGTTTCTTTCGTTATCGGACAGGAGGCCACTCCCGAAGCTGTCCGGGCCGCTATCGCCCGCCTCGAAAGCTACCTGAGCGAGTAAAATACATATCAATGTCGCCATTTAAATACTTTGTTTTCAACAAGTAACCACCATGAACTACACAGACGCCCAACTCCAAGCCGCCATTGATGCGGCGTTTCCGGCGGGAAAACGCTACGATGATCGCCCTTTAGAAGCCACATCCATGAGGTCTCCTTACTGGCAGTTTGAAGCCCCCAACCGCCTCGCCATCGCCCAAGCCTTCCTGGATGAGCTTGGCAAGATCAAACCTGCAACTACCGAAGGAGCGCCAGCGACTTCCGAGCCTGACCCATACGCCCGGCTGAAGGCATACGCCGCCGCAGGAGCGAGGATTAGGTGCTTCGGTGACGTGACCCAATCGTGGGGCGTCTGGAATACGGGGCTCGTCTGGGACTGGTGCTTGCCAACAGATCAATACGAAGTCCACCCTGACGACCTGCATCTTGTTTCAGAGTATGCGCCGAAGAATCCAGATGCGCAGGAAAACTGGAATCAGTATGCGGATAAAGCCGAAAAGGTAGGCGTCGATTGCGGAGAAATCCATCCTGACGATCTGGCTTTGATCCCAGAAGAACCAGCCTGGACCTTGCCTCCGCCTCCAGAAGGTCACAAGTGGCACCGCAACGACTGGACGCAGGACATGCTGCCGGAGGGATATAGGCCGTTGCTGGACGGGGAGGTGATTGAGGAAGACGACGAGTTTTTTGCCGCCTCAAACGAGCCTCAAGAGTGGAAATCTTATCCATTGCCAGACGAAGATGACGACGGAACTAACGAAAGTATTGGTCACTTGTGTACTGGCTTATTATTATTCCAGCACCGCACACGCCGCCCATTGCCATCATGGTCCCAAGCCAGCGCCGAGCTTATCCAAAAAGCTGAAGCCGCAGGCATTGATCTGGACGCACAGACAGAAGAGCCAGCCTGGATTCAGCACGACGGAAAAGGGTGCCCGCTCAAAGACGAGGAGGTAGAGGAGTGGGAGGTGAAATGGAGTGACAAAGAGGTGAGATCCTATGCACAGCCTCCATCGACGTTTCACTGGGAAGACGACTTCGACAAAAAAGCCACAGTCATCGCCTACCGCGTCCTCAAGTGGAAGCCTGGATACGGCCCGAAGGCTGAGACCAAGCCAGCCACGTTCGAGGCCCACGGCAAGACTTGGACCCGCCATAAGCCCGGCGATCCGATGCCTTGTGATCCAGAGGCATTACTTGAGGTGTTGTGGCAAGATGATATTGATGGCATTGACTCCAGCGATGTGCAAGGAGCGGCCAAAAACTGGGATTGGTCTAACTCAGGCGGCAAATATAATATCATCGGCTGGCGCTACGCCGATGAGCAGCCGGAGCAAGAACTCGAAGGTGGCGCTTGGATTGACCCGGTTTGTGGGTGCTTGCGTTCACCAGATTGCAAAAACGAACCTTGTCCAGAACACGGAACGCCATCCCAATCCTACCAGCCCAGCCCGGGCGATGTCGTCCGCCTCAAGTCAGGCGGGCCGGAGATGGCTCTTGGAGGGCAAATGTATTGGCGCGATCTTGCCCTTCAACTAGCCGATGTTTGGTGGAAGTGCTACGGCATTGGGGCGTCGCTTCAGCACGGAGATTTGAACAAGGATGTCTCATTCTCCATCGTTTGCGAACGCCATGGAGGCCAAGTGTTTCATGCCGAAACCCCGCAGGACGCTTGGAGTAAAGCCGAGCAATGGCTTTTATCCACAGATCGTGAAAACTTCCCAACCGCCTGCCTTCAACCAGTCACCAAGTAACTAGTATGACCACACAAGATCACGAATGGTTGACGGTATTAGTAGTCCTCGTCCTCATCATAGGTTTGTTTGCCGTCGCCCATCAATGTGACCAGCTCAAAATCGAAGCCGTCAAACACGGAGCCGCCGAGTGGATCGTGGATGACGAAGGCAAGACAACCTTTCAATGGAAAACAAAACAATGACACAAGAAGAACAACGCGAAGCCATCGCTAAAGCCAGCCAAGGAGTAATCGAGTTTTATGATGGCGTTTGGTATTACTTTGATGGGAAAAAACTGCACCCATGCAAAGACAACGACCCGCTTCAAGACCTCAACGCCATGCATGAAGCGGAGAAGGTGCTAACGGATGCTCAGTTTGAGGACTACCACTATCAGCTCTACGAACTTGCACCTTTCGGAAGGCCGATGACAAAACGTCGAAATTCAACCTCCGCCACTGCCGCCCAGCGCGCCGAAGCCTTCCTCAAAACACTCAACCTTTGGAAACAATGACTACCATCGAACACCTCAACAAGATCAAAGCTAAGTGCGAGCAACTGCTGGCTATCGCGGAAAAGCGGACGCCTGGGCCTTGGCATACCCATGAAATGTCGTCTATTTACGTTGGAAATGGGTCGCCAGCTTCACTGTGGGAACTTGTGCACTCCACAGAAAAACTAAACAACCTGACACAAGCCAGCCAAAAACGCCTTCGGCAAAACGCCACCTTCATCGCCTCATGCGCAGGATCGGCAGAAGCAGGCTGGCGGTCCACCATCGCTGCGATTGATGGACTCGAAGAAATGGACGACACCACGCACCTCTATCAATTCATCACGACCCACATTCTCTCCGCTTGGCCCGAAGAACTCCTCAACTAACACCACCATGAACACACCAGAAAAACCTGACTACGGCGAGCCGTGGATTCCTGATTTAATCAATCCAGGACTCATAAGGGGTCGAGACAAACAATTAGTTCGTCCTAACATTGATGGCATTTCTCGCATCGTCCAGTGCGTCAACGCCATGGCTGGCGTTCCAGACCCAGCAGCCGCGATGGCCCGCCTCCGCCAGATTGAAGAACAGATTAATTCTTTCGACGGCGCGCCAGCCAAACCCGACGCCCCGATTCCGGTAGAAGTCGATCCATTTTGCTGCATGAAAGCAAGGTGCAAAGATTGGGAGCGTCACGGCTTTCAACTTTCCAATCAACTAACAGCCGCGATGGCCCGCCTAGCCCAGCTCGAATGGGTGCCGGTCACGGAGAGGCTGCCTGAACGCGACGACGCCAATGAGTTTGAGGATGTTGAGTGGAGCGACGGAAAAGACATTTGGCAGGGCAACTACCGGAACGAGGACAACGCAACCCACTGGAGGAGGATCACGCTGCCATGACTGCCGTCGAACAACTCCGAAACGAAATCCTCGCCGTCATGTGGCGATACTCCTCTGAATCCGATGTCACAATCCTTGAAACCATCCAAGCCGCGCACCAAGCGGCAGAGCGCATCGCTCAAATCGCCCTCGACGCCAAAAGGGACGGCCTATAAGTGCAAACACTGCGGAAAGATTATCATGCGCGAAAACACAAAACAATGGATCAAATCCTTTTGCGAAAAAACAGGCAAACACACACATCTTTGGAGGATCACACTGCCATGAGCGATACACCAATAACAAACGAAGCCAGACTTCGCCTTGATTCTGACGACTCAAGTTGTGCCATTTATACATACACTCTCGATGGTTCTTCTTACCATGGAGAAGTAGTTCGCGGTGACAAAATGCAGGCCATCGAACTCGAAAACGCAGCCATGCGCGAAGCAATCAAGGAGGCGCATCGAGTGCTGGAGAACGCTCGTTTTGTGCATCAAGCTATAACGACTTACGTAGAGCAAACCACCTTTGAACGGCAAGAGAATCAAAAGCATTGTGATCGAATGCTTGCCGCCCTCGCCAAACTCCAGCCCTTCCTCAAGCCATGACAGACCAACAAATTAGACTCCAGTTTGGAGAAATGACAGCGCAGGAAATGCGGACGGCCAAAGCTATCGTCAGCTATTTTGAACGCGAGAACGCAGCCATGCGCGAGGCCATCAAAGAGGCGCACAAGATTATTGATGTGCTCTATATGGACGCCCTGGACCACCATAAGGAAAGCTGGCCTAGAGCAAGGGAATGGATGGAAAAATGGAAGGAGGTGGCGAAGTGAGTGATATACTCAAAATAACTCCTGGAACGTCCGAATGGTATCGGGAACGAGCCAAAGAAGAACAGAATAGCGGAAAGCAAGTAACACTCTACAACCACTATCTTGGCATAGCAGAAGCTATTGAGGCCAACACGCTTACCCTCGAACGCGAAAACGCAGCCATGCGCGAGGCTATCAAAGAGGCGCATGATGCGTTGAAACGAATGAACGAAGAATGGCAATACCAAGCGCAACTCGGAAATGTGCCGGACGATCGAGTTGAGATAGGTATGGTTTCCGCAGCCATCGCCAAACTCCAGTCCTTCCTTTAATCACCCATGCAGTTCATGCCACTTAGCTAACATCTGGCTAATTGGCATGTCTGCGTGACCGTTCATTGCACAAGCACACGATTGATGCTCGCAGCAAATGAAGGTGCATCCAGGCTCATGCTGGACTTGTGGCTTTGCATCCTTCCGCCTCCGGCATTTGGCGGTTGCATTGAAGTGGTCAGCGATTTTTTCCCAATCGGTCATAGCATTTCCGCGATAGCTTCACATGCAGCAAGACGCTTCACTGGATCAAGCATCGCAAGCAAGTCGCTAGGGTGGTCAATGAATCCAAGTTCAATCAAGAAACAAGGTTGGAACGACATCACAGCAAGCCGTGAATGCTGGCTCTGTGATTCAGTTTTAACGCCACGGTTTCGAGTTCCAAGAGCAGCGCAAATCTTGCCGTTCAACTCGGCAGCATACAGCCTGTGTGGCTCGCCCCTGTAAAACGTCTCAGTGCCGTTTGCAAAGCCGTTGGCAGCGTTGCAGTGAAATGACAGCATGATTTCACAATCGTAGTCCTGAGCGATCCCAGCACGGGAAGAAACAGGAGCCTCATCACTGGCATTGATTCGAGTCCGAATGACCTTATGGCCTCGCGCTTGCAGGATTGCCCGCAGTTCATTGACCCAATCCATGACAATCGTGGCCTCTTCATGCTTGCCGTTGACTGCCCCTGGATCGTATTTGCCAGCCCTCCGGTTACTCATTCCGTGCCCAGGGTCGAGACAGATGTTATGGTATTTCATTTTGAGATAAGGTAAAACGCCAATGGCACGCAGCCAAGCAGGCAGATTGTAAGGATGATGGCACCTGCAACACTCATTTCAGTGACTCAAAAACGCGCTTTTGATACTCGGAGTCTGAGTGCCAGACCTCATCCACCTGAGCTTTGTAAATGCCGTCACTTGTCTTGACCACTGTTCCCGCTGGAATTTTGAGGAAGGGCGGAGAGTAGAGCGTCATTGAGTCGTTCACGCTCTTTGAGCAGCACCCTGAGAACGTCAGCACGGCGGCGATCAACAACAGTGTTTTCAGCTTCATGGTCAATGATGGCTATTTTAGTCTGCTCTAAATCTTTGGCAACCTTCCACGCCAAAAACCACGGCAACGCTTTTAACGCAGCCGTGGCAGCTTGGAAAAAGGCCGTTAGGACCGTCAGCGGATTCATGCGCCGGTTTTGTCGCCGTCCTTGGAGGCAATCAATCCAAGGCCAGCAAGGAAGCCAACGACTTTGGCGACTTCATCGGCATACTGAGGAACCCATGTCGCAGTGATGACACCAGCAATCGTGACGAGTCCAGCCAGCGAAGTTTTCCAGTTTTTGAGGATGTAGTTCATGGGCGTTTAGCTTGTTTGTCTTTGTCCTTTTCGAGAGAGTAAGTGCTTGCGGAAATACGGCCTGCAAACGGGCATCCTGGCGTCGGGCATTCATTCACCATTGCGGCAGTGCCAGAAGCAAATCCAAGCTTCTCCGCCATCTGTTGAATCAACGGCTCTTTCTCCTCACGCCACTTTTCGCAGATCACGCTACGCTGCCAGATGATTTTCAGCAGAGCTAGGCTAAACGTGGAGAGAACTCCACAAACGGCAATGGCAGCTTGTTCCAGTGTCATAAAGTCTAGTTCCATACTATGAGGTAGGTTGAAGTTTTACAACAGAAATCTTACGGATAGGCAATAGCTTTTGCCTGTTCAAAATAGCCTCGGATTTCTTCCGGTGTTTTGCCGAGTAGCGCACCAAACTGGAGAACCATCGGGTGGTCACTCTGGAAATACGGGTATGACAAAAACGCGGCCAGAAAATGACGACGGTTTAAATCGGTTTCCTCGGCGATCTTGGCCCGAAGTCTGATCTCCATGTCTCGCCCTATGGCCTGAAAAAATGCAGCCCCAGGAACTGAGATTGTTTCCACTGGTGCAGGCGGATTCTGCAACTCTGCCCACGCGGCTTTCAGTTCTTCAAGCGTTGGCTTTTTCTGCTTTGTATCATGCCAGCGGATGCCATCATAAGTGTTTCCGTCGAGGCTCCAGGATGCTCCAGGTCGGCAGTGTGCGATAGCGTGTGGTAGGTCCATTTTAGTCGAGTTCTTCGATAGTCATGATTGTTGGGCAATCGATGAGCGTATCTGCTCCGCGCCTTCCCAGATAGTTGGTTCCGCTATTGCTTTTGTAGTATAGTCTGTAGGTCAATGGTGTTGTTGAGCCTGGTGAGTGGACAAATTCAAAAGCCACCGTCCAAATTAAGGCGCTGGAATTGCAGACAATCTCATACATCCCATTAACGCCAGATGGCGTCAAGTCGGTAGCGGTTGAACCGTCCCAAGAGAATAGCGTAAACCCACAGGCTGCCGTCGTGCTATTGCTGACGACGGCATAAACGCGGATGCGCACCTTGCTTCCGGTGTCTTTGAGATTATTGGCCAGGACACAAGAAACGCCGCTATCTACATAGGTGGTGCTAGTAGCACTTCTATTAGTAGTATCAATTGTTTGAGCTGCTTGGAGAATGATGCCACCGCCGCCGCCACCTGCCGGAGTTGCCCACGTTCCATCCCCTCGCCAGAATGTAGATGCACTGGCGTTTGTGCCACTGTTCAGATTGCCAACTGGCAGATTTCCAGTGACACCGGTGCTAAGAGGAAGTCCAGAGCAGTTCGTGAGCGTGCCGCTGGAAGGAGTTCCAAGAGCTTCACCGCTCATTACTGCCCCTGCCGCAGCTACGTTGGTGGCATCGGTCACGTCTGCGCCAGCCTCAATCCCGTCTAGCTTGGCCTTATCACTGGCGGACATGAATCCAGCCACGCTAGTTGTAGCCTCCGAGTGCGTGTGAGTCGTGAGGGAGTCAACATAAGTGGCCCAACCGCCAGAGTGGAATATGCGCCTGATTTGACTCCCTGCCGTGCTGTATCCAGTCCCGCCAATGGTGGCAGTGCCGTTTCGCACGACCACAACAAAACCTTTGCCCTCTTCTGGGCTTGGGTCCGTGACGGACAGGCTGGCTGTGACGACATAGCGCCCATTGTTAGCGGCGGTGAAGTTGCTGCTTTTTACCTGATCCGGCTGCAAGGCTGTGTCGGCCAAAGCCCCTTGGGCCACCGTGGCAAAGTCGCCCGTGTCTGCGTAGGCCGCCGTGCCGAGGTCGCCGGGCTGGACTGCCGTGTCCGCTTTACCACCCTGGACGGCGGTGGCATAATCCGTGCTGGCAGTCGTGGCGGCGGTGCCGAGATTGTTTACAGCGCCAATGACACTGTTCAGTTTTGTCCGCACTGACGAACCGGATTCGCCGTTAGTGATAGTTGCAATAGGCATAAAATCAATCGTTCCAAGTTTCAGTGTCCAGCCAAACGCCAGTGTCGTCCCATGTATTTGCCGCTAAAATCCAGGTTCCAGGCGGTATCACTCCTCCCGTCGTATCACGGATAGTCAAAAGCGAAAGACCAAGAGATAGAATGTGCATGGCTAAGTTGCGGGAAGAATCACGCTGGCCTCATTGCTGTAAGGGCCATTTCCAGCAGCGTTATACGGCCTCACTCGGTAAGTGTAAGTCTCGCCAGCAGTGCCTGTCCTGATGTCGTCGTAATTAGGAACGGTGGTTGTGTTTATCTCGTTGTATCCAGCGCCATCAATGTTCAGTTCGATCTTGTAGCCGAAGCCGCTGGAACTTGTCTTATTGCTGGCAGTCCATTCAAGATTCGCGGTTTGCGGCTCAATGTTGGCCGAAACCACCAACACTGGCGCAACCGTTGGCGGAGTCAAAGCGATGTGTCCCGCTAGACCTACAGGCAATGCCAACGATAGAGACAATGCACTCATTCACGCCAAAGGATAACCGCGCCGCTTGTCAGTGTGATGGATGATCCACGAACAGGATAATAACCAACTGGCAATGTGGTGGCAATTCCGGCCTCATCACCATTGTAAGCTGTGCCCTCTGGCCCTTCCTCAGTAGGTGCGACCAGTGCGGAGATAATAGCCTCGGAAATGACTGAAAAGCCGTAGAAATCCACAACAGTTTCAGAGGTATTAGCTACGACTTTGTAGCCTTTAGAACCATGTTCGCGATTGAAGTTTGCGCTCATGCCCCGACTTTCTCATTTTTGAGAATAGCCGCAACCTTTTTTTCAAGATTCCAGTTGTCAGGCGGGCTGATTTTTGGCAGACTTGAATTATGGGAATTGTGGCGGAACTATAAGCAGTTCTGGTCAGCGAGAATCCCGCCCGGCAACCACATAAAACCGGGTATCTTTGAAATTTATACAATTTGCCTGCCGTGGCTGTGCTGCCCTAGCTGCTGCTAGATAACTTCAAACGAGTATAGCGTGAAAGAGCACACACCTCTGACCGTATCGGGGGACTCTCACGGCGGCAGGCATTCTTTCCACGGTCACTCAGTGTCCCGTCTGAGTTGATGCTAACAGCACGCACCAGCTAACCCTGTGCGCCGAGTCGAAGCCAAGGTCATTTCGCCTTCTGTTTCCTGAGCTTGCCGTCTCAGGTGGTTTCGCCAAAGGTTAGCCACGGCTTTAATCCGTCACGTTCTTCACTATTTTAGACACGTCTTTAATAAGGTGCGTGATGGATGCGGCGGCGGCGATGTTATCATTCGCCAGTCCCATAGCTGACAAGATCAAGTCAGCGTCATTGATAGTTTCCTGAGAAAGTAGGCCATCAACAATGCCATCATCGTTCAATCTGTCAGACAGTCTAATTCCAGCCTGAACGCCACGGCCAGCACCAGAAAGTAAATTACCTTCCGGCTGATATTCTCCAGCGGCAGCAAATGCACCAGCTTGGAGCATGTCACCAAACAATGGAACGCCTTTTGTCCAATCGGTGGCGGCTGTAATTGCCAGACGTTTGACGTTCCAGTTACGCTCATCGAATACCTCATCATCTTCACTGTCTTTGGCATCGTTCCAAGCGGCACGAATGATCCAAGATGCCAGCGAGTTGAGAACTACGACATAGAACGCAGCACGGGCAAAGCGTTTATTGGTCATGCCCTTCTGGCTTTCTGCCAGCATCAGCCCCAGGTTTTTACGAGACTCAGAAGCAAACGCCCATGCCAGCCTTGCTCCCCATCCTGTCATGCGGTTTTCGAGCAATGAACGCGCTCCTGAGCGGGTAGGCTGTGCAATCTCGTCAACGATTTGCTCCGTTGTCTGCATCGCATAGTTTTCAGCCTCCAATTTTGGCAAACCTAGTTCCTTTGCTTGCTTCATCTGGTAATCGTAAACGATGGCAAAAGTGCCAGCGGTGAAAAGACCATCAGCGCCAGAGATGAGTTTCCCAAGCTCCCTTTGAGCTTGTTTTACTCTTGTCGGCTTTTTGGAAAGCAAGCCCTTCATGGCCTCTTGAACAAGAGGCGGCTGCTGCTTAATTCGACGCTGGATAAACTCAGACTGAAAGGCGGCTGAATAATCAAGCTGCCCGGCCATGAGCTTACCAAGTCGAATGGTGTAAGATGACAACGGCATTTTAGCTGCTGCTGCCGCAAGCT
>ERZ869929.159-NODE-159-length-41195-cov-20.609844_pt1 | contig 41195 bp, 77 predicted proteins | sample MGYA00579312_ERZ869929 | MGnify/ENA primary metagenome ERZ869929 (study PRJEB32216, sample SAMN09231818) | wastewater metagenome | place: USA: Maryland | collected 2016-08-09 | study: EMG produced TPA metagenomics assembly of the PRJNA472060 data set (Reclaimed... | reverse complement strand
CCGCCGAGATCTACACGCTGTCCCTACGCGACGCTCTTCCGATCTCCACAATTTTAACGCTAATACAGTTCTTCGCCCGCGCGCGGAGGGGGTGAGATGGCACGCAAGCAGAGGGTCGACAGCGCGACGGCTGCGGTTGAGATAATGCAGGCGTCGGTCATTGAATTGCGGCCTCCCGAGCACGTTCCGATCGCTGAGGCGGATGAACCGTTCTGGCGGTCGATCATTGCCGAGAAACCGAAGTCGGAATGGACGGGCCACGACCTGGAGATTGCGGCCCTGCTGGCCTCGTCATTGCGCAAGCTACGCGACGAGGAGGCCACGCTGGAGACAGAGGGGTCTGTGTTGACCACGGCGGGTGGGAACGCTGCGGCTAATCCCAGGCTGCGGATTGTTGCCGACCTCCACGCCCGCGCGATGAAGTACCGCCAGACCCTCGGGATTCACAACCGGGGTAAGAACGGCGAGCAGCGGGATGTTGAGAAGCGCCGGGAAGCGGCAAAGATTTACGAAGACGCCACGGTTGACACCGAGGCACTGTTTGCGAGCCCGACCGTCCAGTGACCGAAGGTGAAAAGGTCATCCGGTTCATCGAGAGGGTTTGCCGGGTACCAGAGGGAACGAAGGTCGGCCAGAAGCTGGTGCTGGCGGATTTCCAAAAAGACTTCATCCGGGCGATTTACGACAACCCGGCTGGAACGCGGCGGGCATATCTCGCCATCGCGCGGAAGAATGGCAAGTCGGCTCTGATTGCCTGCCTGCTGCTGGTCCACCTTGTCGGGCCAAAGGCTGTGCTGAATAGCCAGATTGTTTCCGGCGCCCGGTCACGCGACCAGGCGGCGTTGGTGTTTAACCTGGCCGCGAAGATGGTGCAGCTAAACCCCGAACTTGCCAAGCGGGTTAGGGTGGTCCCTTCAGGCAAGCGCCTGATCGGGCTAACGATGAATACCGAATACAAGGCCCTGGCTGCGGAGGGAACGACTGCGCACGGGCTGTCGCCGGTTCTGGCCATTCTGGACGAGGTCGGGCAGGTCAAAGGCCCGCAGGACGATTTCATTGACGCGATTACCACGGCGCAGGGCGCGCACGAGGAACCGCTTCTAATTGCCATATCGACCCAGGCGCCGACCGATGCGGACCTGTTCTCGGTCTGGCTGGACGATGCCGAACGGTCGGAAGACCCTTCGATTGTAAGCCACGTTTACACGGCACCGGAAGGCTGCGCGCTGGACGACCGGGAAGCGTGGAAGGCGGCGAATCCGGCGCTCGGTCTGTTCCGCTCATTGCGGGACGTGGAGGAACAGGCGGCGCAGGCGCAGCGGATGCCCGCGAGCGAAAACACGTTCCGGGTGCTGACGTTAAACCAGCGGGTCAACATGGCCTCGCCGTTTGTCTCGCCGGGAGTGTGGAAGCTCGGCAACGAGGCTCCCGGCGAACTGGAAGGATTGGTTTACGGCGGGCTCGACCTGTCGGCGACCACCGACTTGACGGCGCTTGTGCTGCTGTGCCGGGTGAACGGAATTGTTCGGGTGCATCCGCATTTCTGGATGCCGCAGGACAGCGTCCAGGAAGCGGCGCGGCGCGATCGGGCGCCATATGATGTTTGGGTTAGACAGGGCCTGCTGCGGACGACGCCGGGCAAGGTCATCGATTATGATTTCGTCGCGCGGGACATCGGGGAGATAACTGCCGGCCTGTCCGTCGCCAAGCTCGGTTTTGACCGCTGGCGCATGGACCGCATGAAGGGCGCGCTGGAGCGACAGGGGGTCGACCTCCCGCTTGAGCCCTTCGGCCAGGGTTATGCCTCGATGTCTCCCGCTCTGGACGCGCTGGAAGCGGATTTATTGAACGGTGTCGTTCGCCACGGCGGACACCCGGTGCTGACAATGTGCGCGGCCAATGCGGTCGCGGTGCAAGACCCTGCGGGGAATCGTAAACTGGACAAGTCCAAGGCAAACGGCCGCATCGACGGTATGGTTGCATTGACGATGGCGGAAGGTGTCGAGGCTATGTTTGCTGAGCCGACGCCTTGGTCGCCATGGGACGATCCGAACTTTAGCTTGGTGGCGGCATGACGGGTTACAAACTATCCGCCCGCGCTGCGGCGAACGAACGCAAATGGGGCAACGTGGTCCCGCTGCGCGAGGAACGCATAATTACCGAGATTCCGGGCATCGACCGGCCCGGCTCTAATCTGCTGCAGGTCTTCGGTCTGGAATCGGTTTCCCTGCCGGCGGTCTGCATCGACAGCGCGCTTACGGTGCCTGCCTTCATGGCGGCTGCTACCTTCCTGCCGCGGTCGCTGGCTGCGCTACCCCTGCACGCCTTCCGCAAGACCAAGGCTGGGCCGGAAAAGATCGCCGGTGGGCTCGAAACGCTGATCCACGAGGCGCCTAACGCGGAATGGACCAGCTTCAAGCTGCGGCAATATTTCTGGACGCAGGTTTTCACGGGCGGGCGCGGCCTACTCTACATCGAACGGTCCGGGTCTAACATCGTCGGGCTCTACCCGATGAATCCGGTTCACACGAAGGTCAAACGCGACGGCATGGGCCGGTCCATCTACGAGGTGGATGGCAAGCCCTATTCTGGCGCGGACGTTATCGACGTGCCTTTCATGCTGAAGGCCGATGGTATTGGCCATTACAGCCCGGTTACGCTGGGCGCCAAGGCAATCCAGCTCGCCCTGGCCATGAACGACTATGGCTCGCGGTTCTTTGCCGGCGGCGGCGTTCCGCCTCTTGCGCTGGAAGGCCCGCTTCCTGCTGGTCCCGAGGCGATGAAACGCGCGATGGCGGATATCCACCGGGCGATCGACGCGGCCAAGGACAGCGAAAAGCCCATCTTCCCGATGCCTCCTGGCCATACGTTGAAGCAAGTCGGTTTCGACCCGGAAAAGGGCCAGATGACCGACGCTCGGCGGTTCCAGGTGGAGGAAATCGCCCGCATCTTCGGTCTTCCGCCCGTATTCCTGCAAGACCTGACGCACGGCACGTTTTCCAACACCGAGCAGCAGGACTTGCACTTGGTCAAGCACCTGATTTCGCAGTGGGCGCAGGCGCTAGAGGAAGAAATGAACCTCAAGCTGTTCGGGCAACGGAACGGCGGACGCTACGTCGAACACAATATCGATGGCCTGCTGCGCGGCGACTTCAAGACCCGAATGGAGGGCCTGGCGCGAGCCGTCCAGACCTCGATACTGACCCCCGACGAAGCGCGCGGGCTTGAGAACCGCCCGGCGAAGGGCGGCAATGCGGACAAACTCTTTATGCAAGGTGCAACTCTACCGATTGACAGCGCGGCAGCCGTGGACCCCGCAAACCAGGGAACTAGCGCATGACGATGGAACGTCGCGCCCTCGCTGCTCCGCCTGAAGTGCGGGCGGATGACGGCGCCATGGTGGCGCGCGGCTATGCTGCGCTATTCAATTCCGAGGCCGATATTGGCGGATATTTCCGCGAAGTCATCGCCCCCGGCGCATTTACCGAGACGCTGAAGAACGACGACATCCGGGCGCTGATCGACCACGACACCGGACGCGTCATCGGGCGGTCATCGGCCGGCACGCTGCGGCTCAAGGAAGACGACAAGGGACTATCGGTGGAAATCGACCTGCCCGACACCACGGACGGCCGCGACCTCGCGGTGCAACTGGAACGCGGCGACATCTCGGGAATGAGCTTCGGCTTTATCGTCCGTCATGACGAATGGGACGAAACCAGCGACCCGCCGACACGCACAATCCACGCGGTGGACCTGCGCGAAGTCTCGGCGGTGGCCTTCCCCGCCTATGGCGACACGGAGATTGCCCTTCGCTCGCTGGAGAACGCGCGCAACGAAAAGCGCAAATGGAACAACAGCGGCTATCTGATCCGCAAGGCGCAGCTCGACCACTACGAGCGCCGCCTCTGACCTTCGCCCGGTGACCGCCGGAGGCCCTGGCAGGCTTTAAACCGCCACCCGACAGCCCGCCATCCCGGCGGGCTTTTTTATTGGAGCTTTGAAATGTCTCTGACTGCCCTTCAGGAGCAGCGCGGTCGCCTGGTCACTCAGGCGCGTGAAGCGCTGGAAGAAATCAAGACCAACACCGAGGAAAGCCGCGCGGCCGAACTCGAACAGCGTCACGACACGATCATGGCGGAACTCGACGCCATCGACGGCAAGATCGCTCGCGAGGAGCGCGTTGCCAAGCTGGAGCGCGAGGAAGAAGAGTGCCGCGCCAAGTCGCGCCCGAACATGGGCGAAGGCGAAGGCCGTGGCCAGGACGAGCCTGCCAAGCCGTCCTACCGCGATGCGTTCGTCGCCCTCGCCCGCTGCGGTTTCAACCCGCAGGAGCTTTCGGACGAACAGCGCGCCGTCATCAAGGAAGGCGTCGCCGAGTTTCGCGCTCAGTCGACCACGGCCGGCGCTGGTGGCTACACCGTTCCGACCGACCTGGCTGCCGTCGTTGACAAGACGATGAAGGCTTGGGGTCCGATGTACGATGAAGCCATCTGCACGGTGCTCAACACCTCGGGCGGCAACCCGCTGGACTTCCCGAAGACCGACGACACTGCAGTTGCTGCTGCGCAGCACACTGAAGCCACGGCCATGACGGACGACGGCGGCGTCGATGCGACCTTCACCAAGATGACCCTTGGTGCGTTCGCCTACGACACCGAATGGGTGCAGATTTCCATGGAAATCATGCAGGACAGCGCGATCGACATCGAACAGTTCATCGGTGAACTGCTCGGCGAACGTCTCGCCCGTCGCGTCAACTCGGAACTGACTGTCGGTGACGGCACGGGCGACCCGCTCGGCATCGTTGCGGCTTCGGCTGCCGGCAAGACCTCGGCCTCGACGACCGCGTTCATTGCTGATGAACTGATCGACCTGCTGCACTCGGTTGACCCGGCTTACCGGGCCTCGCCGAAGGCGCGTTGGCAGTTCAACGACACCACCCTGAGCCAGATTCGCAAGCTCAAGGACGGCAACGGTCAGTATATCTGGTCGATGGGCGACATCCGCACGGGCGAGCCCGGCCGGCTGCTCGGCTACAACTATTCGGTCAACCAGGCGATGGTCAACGCGGCGACCGGCACCAAGCCGGTTATCTTCGGCGACCACAGCAAGTACTACGTCCGCAAGGTCGGCGCTCCCGTCGTCGGCGTGCGCCGTGAGTACTACTGGCCGAACATCGGCCTGGCCGGCATCGTTCGCCTCGATGGTGATTTGATCCAGACCAGCGCCGTCAAGCATTTGATTATGGCGTAACCGGTTGGGGCGGGCTTCGGCTCGCCCCTTCCCTTTTAGGGAGGAAGCCACATGGCTGGCTCTTACAATACCACCGGCTACCGCAACGCTGATGGCGTGCTGGTTACCCAGGGGCAGACTGCGGTCACGCAGGCAAGCTCGATTACGACTGGCGTGACCTGCTCGGCCTATTCGGGCGTCATCACGACTGTTTCGCAGACTGTCGCGGCGGGTGCGGAAGCTGATTTCACCGTGACCAATACGAAGGTCCGCGCGACCGACGTAGTGGTCGCCTGCATCAAGACGCACACCTCGGCGGGCACTTTCGCGGCGACTGTCGCGGCGGTGGCTAACGGTTCGTTCACGATCCGACTGACGAACCTGCACGCATCGTCGGCTGGTGACGACGTGCTTGTCATCAACTTCGTTGTTCTGCCGTGCGAAGCGTAAAAGTTCGGTTGCTGGTCGGTCTTTCGGGACCGACCTTCAACCTCCAGCCCGGCGACATCTACGAATGCGATGAGGCGGAAGCCACACGCCTTCATAGCGCCCGCTACGCCATTCCCTACGAGGAAGACCGCATTGAGCGCGCCGTAGCCGCGCCAGCGCCGGAACGCCGCAGCCCGCTCGACCACGACGGCGACGGAAAACCCGGCGGCAGCCTGAAGGGCGCGCAATCGACCCGCGCGAAGGGCGCCCGCAAGAAAGAGGTTCGCTAAATGGCTTTCCAGTTCTCCACCTCGGTCCGAAACGCTGTCCTGGACGCCATCGAAACGGCGGTAGGCACGTCGGCGGTGCTCAAGATTCGCAGCGGCTCGGTTCCCGCCAACGTCGGCACGGCTGATGCTGGCACGGTTCTCGCCACGCTCAACCTGCCCTCGGACTGGCTTGCCGGTGCCTCGGGTGGTTCCAAGGCGCTGACGGGCACTTGGCAGGACACCTCTGCCGATGCGACCGGGACGGCCGGGCATTTCCGCATCTACGCTTCGGACGGCACTACGGCCCATATTCAGGGCACCATCACCGCGACGGGCGGCGGCGGCGACTTGACGCTGGACAACACCTCGATTGCCTCGGGCCAGCAGGTAACCGTCACCTCGTTTTCGATCACGGCGGGCGGTTCGTAATGACCATCACGACCCGCGACGGCCTTATAGATGCACTGGCGAATAATTCGTCGCGCTTTGTCGTGGACAAGGTGAGTATCTCTAACGCTGTCGCTGGCACCTATTACAGCCTCTGGCGCGCGACGGGGCAGCCGGGTCAGGGCTCGGCTCCGACTACCGCGGCAATCCCCACCAGCGCGACCACGGGGGCGATCGGCTTCACCAACCAGACCAGCCCGGCAACGTCCTATCTGGCATGGCTGACCCTCAATTGCAGCAACGCCGCAGTCACGTTGGAAATCCACGACCGGGTTGGCCACATGGGCGGGCTTGTCGGCAACGTCACCACGTCGCAGACTGTGAACCTCGACCTCGATAGCGGCGGCCTGAACCTCGGCGCTGCGCGGCGTGGTGATAGCAATTACAGCGATATCCAATGGTGGATGGAGTGGTACACCGACACGGGCGCCACGGCCTCCAACGCAACGATCAACGTCACCTATAACGATGGCACCAGCGGTGACCTGACTGTGGTCGCGGTTGGCGGCACCATTCGTGCAAGCCGCATGATTAACCTCAATGGCCTCATCCCTTCGGCGGCTGCGGGCAAGTTCATCCGCGACATTAACACGGTCATCCTGTCGGCATCGACCGGCACGGCGGGCAACTTCGGCTTCACCGCTACCCGCATGCGCGGGGTGCTCCCGCTGTTCGTGGCGAACAAGGGCGAGGTCGGCGATTGGGCAGCGCTGGGCCTTTCGGAAATCCCGAACGACGCCTGCCTAATGCTTATCGAACTGTGCAGCACCACGACCACCGGAGCTGTGCGCGGCAGCGGGAAGATTGCCCATGGCTGACCTTTTCGGCCAGCTTGAAAGCAACCTGCGCGGCGGCGCCGACAGGTGGGATGACGGCCCGGCTGGCGTAATCCTGACGGCTGATTTCTTCCCCGGCGAAGTGGTCGGCGAAGGCTCGGGCTCGCTCGATTTCACCGGCACGGCTGCCGGCACCACCGGGTCAAGTGTCTCGGGCGAAGGCGCGGGTTCTATCGACTTCACGGGCGCCTCTGCCGGCGTCGTCGCGATTGTCGGTGCAGCATCCTCGACACTGAGCTTCACCGGCTCGGGCGCTGGCGCAGTCAATATCGCTGGCGCGGGCTCCGGTTCGTTCGCCATCACCGGCGCAGCGGCTGGCGGCGTTCTTGATACAGGCGCGGGCTCGGGCTCGATCGCCTTCACCGGAGAGAGCGCGGGCACGGTTCGCGTTGCCGGTTCGGCCTCGTCCAGCCTGGACTTCACGGGCTCGGCTGCTGGTAGCAATCCGGTTGCGGGCATCGGTTCAGGCTCCGTATCGTTCACGGGCGCCTCTGGTGGCGCTGTGGCCGTCTCTGGTGCCGCATCAGGCACGTTCGACGCCTCGGGGGCATCCGAGGGTAGCGTCGCGATTGTCGGCGCTGGTGCGGGCTCGTTCGGGCTTACGGGCGATAGCGTTGGCGTGGTTCCCATTGCCGCGGCTGGCTCCGGCTCGCTCGACCTGTCCGGCACAGCCGAGGGTATCGGCGGGACGATCGAGGGCACTGCCGATGGTGTGATCGCCCTCACCGGCTCGGGCGCTGGAACGGCGAAGTTCCACCGCGCCGCGACGACCATGCGGCCGGGCACTGCTGCGCGCGGGGTTTCCCGCCCTGCGGTTCGCGGAATGCCGCGCAGGGAACAGAATACAGGCCCTCGGCGGGCAACATCGTCCGGCGGTCGCGCTGTGGCATCAGGCGGGAGGCGTTAAATGGGTCTTAGCCTGGTCACCGGACCTTCAACCTATCCGGTCACTGCCGATGAAGCTAAATTGCACTGCCGCATCGACGGTACCGACGAAAACACGCTGGTCGACGACCTGATTGCCGCGGCGACCGATTACGTCGAACAATACACCGGCCGCGCCATCGTCTCGCAGACATGGAAGGTTACCCAGGACGCATTCTCCGACGCAATCATGCTGCCGAAGGGCAATATCCAGTCGGTCACGCATGTTAAGTATTACGACACGGCGGGCGACCTCCAGACGGTTAGCTCGGACGACTACACGCTGGACGACGCGAACGATCCGGCCTGGGTGGTCATCAATTCGGACAAGTCCTGGCCGGACACCATGACCGGCGTCAACGTGGTGCAGGTGACCTATGTTGCCGGCTACGCGACCGTCCCGACATCGGTAAAACGCGCCATCCTGCTGCTCATTAACCAATGGTACGAAAACCGATCGGCCGCGACTGAAGTCAACATGTCTGCAATGCCCAATGCGGTGGAAGCACTGCTTGCTAATTACCGTTCCTACGCATCTTCGTAAGGGAAACGAATACAATGGCTGCCCCAACCTCAACCAACTCCACGACCACAAGCACCACGCTTGCGACTGTGACCGGCCCGTTCGTCATCGAAAACACCGATGCAAACCGGCTTTACGTCCTGCTGCACAGCGGCACGGCCTCGGCGACCAACTTCAGCTTCTCGCTGGCGCAGAACGAGAACGCCGAGATTACGGCCTATCGCGGTGTCGTAAAGGGCATCTGGGCCGGCGACGGCTCGGGCGCTGCCCTGCTGACGGAACTGTACTAAGTGCAAGCCGGTCGCCTCAACAGGCGGATTACCATCCTGCAGTCCGGGACGACGCGCGAAAGCACGTTCCGCACGGACACCAAGGGATGGGTGCCGCTGGCGACCGTATGGGCTGAAGTGCAGGACATGCTGCCTTCGCGTGGCGACAGGCTGGCGGAAGGCGTGGACATCGCCCGCAAGCCCTGCCGGGTCCGCATTCGCTACCGCACGGACGTAACCAGCGACATGCGCCTTCGCATCCGCAGCGAGGAATATCGCATCGTCTCGGGTCCGGTGGAATTGGGATTGCGCGAGGCGCTGGAAATGCTGGCGGAACAGGTCACCCCGGAAGGCGTGCGCCCATGATCAAAACCAAGGGCTTCAAGGAACTGGATGCGTTCCTGGCCGCCTTCCCGGCAAAGCTGCAAAAGAACGCTGTTAGGTCTGCCCTCACCGCTGCCGCCCGGCCCGTCCGGGATGAGGCGCGGGCACGGGCGGAACACAAGACCGGCAAGCTACGCAAGGCCATCAAGACCTCAAATCCGAAGGTCAATGCAGACGGGACGGTCAGCGTTCGGGTGAAACTGCAGGGCGAGCACAGCTATCTCGGCTGGTTCCAGGAATATGGCGTCGCGCCGCACTTCATCCGCGCGGGCGATAGCGGGAAATCCCCACGGCTGTTGAACAAGGCGGCGAAGCGCGGGGATGTTCTCGGTGACGTTGCCACGGGCCATCTTAAGATCGGCGACAACTTCATTTCCGGCGAGGTCTTCCACCCTGGCCGCGCTGCAAGGCCCTTCCTGCGCCCGGCGCTAGATGCCCGCGCCAAGGATGCGGTGCAGGCGTTCGGCGACCGGCTGGCGTCCTACCTGAAAGACAAGACCGGCTTTTCCGCTCCGGCAGTGCTTGAGATCGACGAATGAACGGGGTCGCCGCTATCCTCCAGTTGCTCGCTGCGGATGCGGGCATCGGGGCATTGATCGACGTGGACGCCTCGCCCTCCAGGATTACCGGGGGGACTGTCTCGCGTAACGTGACACTTCCCGCTCTGGCGGTGCAGGAAATCAGCTCTGTTGACCGCAACATCCCCAACCCCGGCCCCTATCGGCACGTAACCGACCGGGTGCAGGTAACGGGGATGGCGCGGACATATCCCGACCTCGTCGAACTTATGCAGGCAGTGACCGCCGCCTGCGCAGACCAATTCCCGACCGTATCGGGCCTAACCCGCGTGGTCGTCCACACCGATGGCGCAGGCCCGGACTTCATGGACGACCAGGCATCGCTTTTTATGAAAACCCAGGACTTCCGCGTCTCATATTCCGAGGCGCGATAAGTAATTGCCACTCCGGCAATAAGCCCGCCCTGACCGTGACGGGGCTCTTTCCTATCAGGAGCCAACCAAATGACCGTTGCAACCACGGCGGGCACGACTATTGCTGTGTCCGCATCTGCCCCCGCCACCTATGACAGCTCGGGGTACGGCGCCCTTTCTTTCACGACCGTTGGCGAGGTTACCAACCTCGGCTCGTTCGGCCGTGAATATGCTCTGGTTACGCACAACCCGATCGGCACGCGCGCTACCCAGAAGTACAAGGGCAGCTACAACGAAGGCCAGATTGCCATGGAGGTCGGTCTTGACACCGACGACGCCGGGCAGGACTTGCTGTACACCGCTGCGACTTCGGATAGCAACTATTCGTTCAAGGTCACCGCGCAGAACGGCGATGTCTATTACTTCATCGCCAAGGTCATGTCGTTCAAGCGCAACTTCGGCGGCGTCGACCAGATCACCTCGGCGACCATAACGCTCGAAATCACCTCGTCTTCGGGTGGTGTCGGCGTCGTGACCGTCGAAGCGTAAGGGGGAAAGCTAGATGGCAACCTCCCTCAGCACTGCTCGCGTTTCTGGCGGGTTTTCCGCCAATTTCGCCAGCACGGTCGACCTGGGCACCGTCACGCACGATGTTGCGTGGGGTCCGTCCTATGTGTTTACCGATGGAACCGGCGCCGACCAGGCCAAGGCGGTTTTCACCGATACGCGGACGATCGCTGCATCGTCCTCGGAATCGCTGGACCTCGACGGCCTGACCGACGCGTTCGGCAACACGATCGTCGGCACGAAGATCAAGGCGATTGCGATCCAGGCTGCGTCCGGCAACACCAATGACGTTGTCGTCGGCGGTGCGGCGTCCAACCAGTTCGCTTCGCTGTTCGGCGACGTGTCGGACACGATCAAGATCAAGCCCGGCGGCTTTTTCATGGCCGTTGCTCCCAACTCGACCGGCTACGCGATCACCGCGTCGACCGGCGACACGCTCAAGATTGCGAATAGCTCGTCCGGCTCGGGCGTAACCTACACCATCGCGATCCTGTTCGTGGTCTGATTCAGTCCGTGAGCTGAGACTACCCCACTACCCCCGCTTCGGCGGGGTTTTTTGTCCCTGCCTGCCCTCGTCACGGAGGCGGCAGGCAGGGGCACCTTCCGTGAAAGGATGACCCATGTTTGATATCACCAAAAAGCGCGCCAGCGAAACGGGCGTCATCGACCTCAAGAACGGCGATGGCGGGATGCTGTACGATGACGAAGGCAACCAGCTTTCGGTCACCGTCTATGGACCCGGTTCGAAAATCTGGCAGCAGGCGGATGCGGAAAACAACCGCCGCCGCAATGAGCGGATCCGCAAGGCGGGCGGCAACTTCACCGCTGCGCTGGACAACGTGAAAGACGACCAGATCGACTTCCTCGTTCGGGTGACCATCTCGTTCGACGGGTGGGAATACCCTGCCGAGAAGGGCAAGTGGCCAACGCAAGCGGATATGTTCCGCGCGGCCTATTCCGATGACAGCATCGGCTTCATTCGCGACCACGTATTCGGCGAGGTTCGCGACTGGACGGCTTTTACGAAAGGCTCGGCGACGAGCTGAGCCTATGGGTCCAGCAGCAAGCCTGGCTCTCTGCCGTACCTGAAAAGCGCGGCAACATCGCCGACCAGGGGGAGCCTATCTCCCGCTATCGCCAGATGAAAGACGAGGGGATTACGCCGGTCTTCCCGGACAACCCCGCCGAATATCTGACGACATGGCTATTCGAGATAGGCCCCTCCGTTTCCGGCGGCATGGGCGAAGCTCCGCTTGACTGGTCGCATATCCGCGCCTGGCAGGAGACGATGGGCGTTGAATTGCTGCCATGGGAAGCCCGGATAATCCGGCGCCTCTCTGGCGACTTCGTGGCCCAGCGTGCCAAGTCGCGGAAACCGGATTGCCCGGCGCCTTACACGGGCGACGCGAGCAAGCTGAAGGTCAATCGCGACATCGTTGCCGAGAAGGTGTCCAACGTCTTCGGTGGGATGGCTAAGCGAGTTGCGCCCGCTCGATGAGCCGCTGGCGTTCGCTGTCGGTGCTGTCCCGGATCATTCCGGGGATTAGAAACGCATCGATCACCAACCAGACAAAGCCGATGAGCACAAAATAGGACAGTATCTGCAATATCGCGGATATCGGCCTGCCGAGATAGAACCGATGGCCGCTTACAAACCAAGTAAGCAGCCAGAGCAAATAGGCCGCGCCGACGCTCTTTTTAGCGTTGGTCACGCGCTGTTCGATCAAGATCAGGTCTTCGGTGCTGAGAGTGGCCATGTGCTTCTCCTCCCGGCCTGGATAACCCCATTGCAACGCAAAGGCTAGCGCATGAAAGCGGGAACGCTCGAAATCGAGATCGTCGCCGAAATCGCGCGGCTGCAGGATGACCTGCGCGACGTTAAGCGCGCCATCAAGGGCGTTGACGACGCTGTCCGGCCGGCAAACGACAACTTCAATAAGTTCGGCAAGGGCGCGCAGCAGGCGGGGGCAAGCTCAAGGCTGGCAGGCCACCAGGTCCAGAATCTCGCCTATCAGTTCAACGACCTGTTTGTTAGCCTGGCGTCCGGTCAAAAGCCCATGACTGTCTTTATGCAGCAGGGCAGCCAGATTGGGCAGATCATGGGCCAGGCGCGCATCGGCGTTGGCGGACTGACCAAGGAAATCGGCGGGATGATCGGCGGTTTCGCCCGCGCGCACCCGGTGATTACCGCCATTGCAGTCGCCACGGCAGCAGCCGCTGTGTCGGTTTCGGCATTTGCCAGGGAAACAAATTCCGAGCGCAAGGCGGAGCTTGACGCCTACGCCGCATCGCTGGGCCTTACCAACAAAGAGCTTGAGAAGCTCGGCCCCATCTCCATCAGTGCCACGACCTATCTGCAGGCCCTACACAACACGGTCGCGAAGGCGACTGGCCTGGACAAGATTTACCGGGCGCTGGGTAACACGATTTCCGTTGTGTTTAGTGGCGCCCTGGTTGCCGCGAAGAATACCGCTGCGGCAATCTATGCCTTCTTTGCGGGCGGCGTCGACAACATCAAGGTTACGTGGTCCCGGCTGCCGGCCATCCTCGGCGAGGCCGCCGTGGGCGCGGCGAACGCGGCCATTCGCGCCATAGAGGGCATGATAAACAAGGGCATCGACGGGCTTAACACCCTGGCGACCACCGTAAATCAGATCCTCGGCACAACGATTGGCAAGATCGGGCATATCGACATCCCGGAACTGAAGAACCAGTTTTCCGGCGCCGGCCGTGCCGCTGCGGATGCCTACGTCTCCAACTATCAGGCGCGATTCAATCAGGCCAAGAGCGGCATGTCCGCATTCGGCAAGGAAGTCGCCGACGAGGCCGTCCGGCTGACCAAGGAGCAATATCGCGCTGCGGCCGAAGAGAAGGGCTTTCTTGACCCGGACGATGCAAAGAAGGCCGGGAAGAAGGCTGGCAAGGCTGCCGGCGAAAAGTTCATGGAAGAGTTTCTGAAGGCCCTGAAGGAGGGGTATTATCAGGGCCTCGCCGACCTGATGGACGGCAACAAGTCGTTTGTGAAGGATTGGGAAAAGAGCGTAGCGAACGCATGGGATGACCTTGGCAAGTCGTTCAAGGACAAGGCCAAGGTTGCGGAAGAGGCAACCACCGACTGGAACGCGGAACTTGCGAAGACTGTCGAGTTGCTTGACCGCGTGGGCGCTGGTGGACTCGGTAATATCGGCGCGGCGCTGGCTGGGTTGGGCGACGGCAACTTCGCGGGCGTTCGCGGCAAGGGCGGCGTCCTGCTGGAACTACTCAACACGACCTGGCGCGATGCTGCAGATGACCGTGGCCCAGGCGCAATCCGCATCCTGCGCGAAGAAATCGTTAAGGGCCTGGACAAGGTATTCGGCGACACCGGCTCATTCGCCAAGACAATGTCTGGCCTCCTGCAAGGGGCGGGAACAGGGCTCGCCATCGGGTCTGCATTGTACCCCGGAAACAAGACTGCGCAGACTGTCGGCGCTATCGCAGGTGCAATGGCGAACGCTGCAGGAACGGCTGTCGGCGGCCCGGCTGCCGGTGCGGCTGCGAGTGTTGTCGCGTCGACCATCTGGAGCAGCATCGCTAAGGCGTTCACGGCGACTAAGAAGGGTGTCGCGACCTTTGACGGCTCCGGCCTTGTCAGCACGCGCGGCAACAGTAAGTCGCGCATTGCGGGCGCAACCTCGGCGGGCAACAGCGCAATCGACGCACTCGCTCAGATTGCCGACGCATTTGGCGCGGACATCGGGGATGCGTCGTTCTCGCTCGGTATCCGCAAAAAGAACTATGTGCTCGACCCCACCGGCCAGGGGCGCACCAAGGGCGCAGGCGTTCTCAACTTCGGCCAGGATAGCGAAGCGGCGATTAAAGCCGCAATCAAGGACGCTATTTCGGACGGTGTATTTGAAGGCCTCTCGGCGGGTGTTGAACGCCTGCTGAAAGGCGAAGGGGATATTGAGAAGCAGCTTAAGAAGGCGCTCGACTTCCAGGGCGTGTTCGACGAGCTATCGCAGCGCACCGACCCGACCGGCTTCGGCCTCGGCCAACTCGACAAGCAGTTTGGCAAGCTCCGCGACATCTTCGCGGAAGCGGGGGCGAGCACCGAGGAATACGCCAAGCTGGAGGAACTGTTCCAGCTCAAGCGCACGGAAATCATCAACGAGGGAAGCCGTCGGGCGCGCGAACTGGAAATCGAAATCATGCGCCTTACGGGCGATGAGATCGGTGCTCTCGCTGCCGAGCGGGCGATGGAAAAGGAAGGGCTGGACGCCACCCTGTCCGCGCTGATCGACCGCCGCAACGCTCTTATCGACGAAGCCATTGCCGCGGAACAGGCGCGGGCCGCAGCCGACGAACGCCGCCAACTTGAGTATCGCATGGCGCAGGTGCTCGGCGACGAGGAAAAAATCCTGACCATGCGTCGCGAGGATGAACTTGCGGCGGTGTCGGACCTCAACAAGGTTTACCTCCAGCAGGTCCACGCTGCGGAAGCCGCCGCCGCTGCGGTAGCGAAAGCCGCGGCTGCCCAAAACGCGGCGGTATCGAGCCTGCAGGGCCTGCCCGGCATGATCGGGGGCGGTGTCCTCGGTGCGGCTGGCAACCCCGCTGTGATGAGCGCGCTGGGCATGTTTGCGGGTGGCGACGTGACCGGCGCCCGGAATGCACTGGCTTCGTACATCTCGAATACCGTCGGCACTGCCCTGCCCGGTGCGACTTCGGCGGTGCAGTCGGCGGCGATCGACCAAGTGATTGCCAGCCTGTCGCCGAGCGGTCCCGTCAATATCGGGCGCGGTGTCACCACGGGACAACTTGGCGGCAACAAGAAGCCCGCCGGGAACCTGTCGGATGGCAAGCTGGCGCAGTCGTTTGCCGATGCGGAAGCGGCGCGGGTGGACAAGCTGGACGACCTGCATTCCCGCTTGGCCGATGCTTACGACCGGGAAAAGAAGGCGCTAGAAGACCTCGTGGAACCGTTCCGCAAGGTGCGCGAGCAGTTTGCCGAGTTCCGCGACGAACTGGACGGCAAGCTCGGCGGGCGGGATTCGTTCGCTGCCCTGCAAGGCAAGTTCATCAAGACCTCGGCCCTTGCCGCGACCGGCGACATGGACGCAATGGGCGCCCTCGTCGGGGTCAGCAAGGACTATCTCGGCGCTGCCAAGGACCGCACCGGCTCGCTGGTGGCCTATCAGCGCTTCGTCGCCACGGTACGCGCCGCCATCAATCAGGCCGACCTCGCTGCCTCCGAGCAGATTGATTACAACGAGGAGCAGCTGAAGGCGCTCGACCGGCAGGTGGAAGGCCAGATCGAGACGAACAAGAAGCTCGACACGATTGCCGACCTCCTGGCGCAGTTGAACGACGAAACCGGCGGCATGCGCTCTGAGCAGCGCCAGCTCGGCACCATCACCGCTGTTGCCACGAAGAAAACCCACCGCACGCTCGACCGCACCACTCGCGGCGGCACCGCGCTCAACACGGAGACGGTGTTCTAATGGCCCTCCTCGTTCGCCCCGTCACCATTACAGCCACCGAGCTAACCTCATCGAACGCGTCGGAGTCGGTGTCGGCTTATTCGGCTACCACGCAATACGCGACCGGGGACCAGGTTTACGACGCCACGACGATGCGGATTTACGAGGCTGTCGCGGGCGGAACGACGCACACCTTCGTCGCTGGCGATGTCGATACCGGCAACGATGTTATCACATGGACCGCCCATGGAATTGCCGACGATACACCAATCATCTTTCGCGGTTCGTCCCTGCCCAGCCCACTGACCGCCGGCACAACCTATTACAAGCGCCCAGGACTGAGCGCGGACAACTTCAAGGTGTCCACGACCTCGGGCGGCTCCGCGGTTAATCTCACCACCACCGGCTCGGGAACGATGACGTTCCAGCTAACCACCGAGAACTACGGGCGGGCAGTCACGAATGTGAGCTATTGGCTGGACATTGGCCCCATGAACAAGTGGGCGATGTTCGATACCTACAACACGACCCAGACTAGCCGGGCATCCAATATCGAAGTGCAGATTGCGCCGGGCACGCGCGTTGACACCGTGGCCCTGCTCAACCTGTCGGGGGCATCCTCGGTGCGCATTCAAGCGAACAACGGTTCGACTTATTACGACCAGACATTCAGCCTTACGGAAACCGCCTTTGCCGATGACTGGTACGCGGGCACCTATTCCGAAACGCACTACAAAAACCGCTTCGCCGTCTCCAACATCACGCCGAACAGCGGCACGACGCTGACCATAACCATTTCCGGCTCGGGCACGGTCTATTGTGGCTCCTGCATCGTCGGGCTGTCAAAGGAGATCGGGGGCGCCGAATACGGGGCGGAAGTCGGCATCGACGATTATTCGCTTATCGAGCGCGATGACTACGGCACCCTGACAATCACGCAGCGCGACTATAACGATCGCGGCGACTTCTCGCTGTTCGTCCCGAAAGAGAAGAACGCGGCCATTCTGTCGCTAATCACCGGCTATCGCGCGACCCCTGCACTGTGGCTGATGGTGCCCGATGATACTGTCGTCGGGGATTGGGATGGGCCGGGGATTATATACGGCATCCCTACCTCATTCAAGTCGCTTATCCGCGAGCCTAGTCACGTTTGGTACAACCTCGAATTGACGGGGCTAACCTGATGGCGGGCCAGTCCAACCTCCGCTTCGCCGCCAGGACGACGCCCACCGCGCCCGACGCGGGGCAATACATCGTGTACATGGACGCGAACGGCGACTTGCAGCGGCTGGACTCTGACGGGGTATCGACTCCGGTCAACCAGACCACGCTTTCCCGCATCACCGACGCTGGGACGCTTGCCGCGCAGAACGCAAACGCGGTCTCCCTGACCGGCGGCAGTGCAGCCCTGTCTGGCGCGCTAACGACCACGGCGGGAGGGATCGGCTACGCGACCGGCGCAGGTGGAACGGTTAGCCAGACCTCGAACAAATCAACCTCGGTCACGCTCGACAAACTGACCGGGAAAATCACCACGTCATCGGCTGCGCTCGCGGGCGACACCACTGTTTCGTTCACGCTGAATAACAGCACGGTCACCGCCGAAGACCATATCGTCGCCGACCACTTCAGCGGCGGCACGCTCGGCTCCTACGTCATCACCGGGCGGGCGACGGGCGCGGGCACGGCTTCAATCACCATTCGCAACGTGACCGGCGGCAGCCTCTCGGAGGCCCTGGTTATCAAGTTCACCGTCATCAAGGGGACCGCTTCCTAATGGCTACAATCTCGATCAACCTCGGCGGCGCGGTGTTCAATTACACGGTCGGTGCGGCTGACATTCAGCGCATTATGAACGTGTACGACCCGTCCGATAGCCAGACCAACGCCCAGACCGCGCAACTTATAGCCGATGGCTGGGTGCAGAGTCTCGTGGATCAGGTGCGCTCAATCGAAATCGACACAGCAAAGATGGTGGCTGCGAACGCGGTCGGCACAATCTCCATAACGAAGGCTTAGACATGCTGGCACTCGGCCTAGGTATCGGACTGTCTCGGCCCTCATCGGGGGGCGGGAGCGCGTTCCCCATAACCACGCCCGTCCTAGGTGACGCGGCGGAACCTAACATCGCGGGCGACTGGCGGCCTGTCTACGAAATCGACTTCGTTAACGCCTACCCGACCGGCGGCGGTATCGGGGACACCCTGCAATGCCGTTATGGCGACAGCCAGGCGGCGGCGGAAGCTGTGGTCACGCCAGATGAAGCCATAGTCTCGGAAAGCTGGTGGATCGACGGCGAGGAACCGTTCCCCGACCTCGGCGACTACGGCGCCACGCTATCGCCTGTCGCTGACCTTGTTTACCAAGTCAGGGTCAAGCGTGGTTCGGACTATTCGGACTGGTCGAACTTCAAGACGCTCTCAATTGTCGACGGCGTGATGACCGCGCCGGGCTGGACCGATCTAACCAACCAGACGGCTTCGACCCGCGTCTGGTCCTCGGGCGTGACCGTGGCTGGAATGGCGTCGGGCGCCTATGCCCGCCTGCTGGGCACTGGTCCGCTCAAGGTCGGTTCCACCGTGTACGAGGCCGGGGACGAAGTCCAGGTGCAGAACGGCGCCACGCTTTATGCGGGCGTCGACACCTCGGGCACGGGCGGCGCGACGGTCAACAATGTCGTGACCAACCGCGGCGCGGCGCTGGAGACGTTCTCAGCCACCACGGCGGGCGCTGCGGCGGACTTCACCGTTACCGGCGCACCGGACGTACAGCATATCAACTACGGTAGCACAAATGCGGACTTTAACAACGTCCAGATGAACGCTGGCCGGAATATCATCTTCGTTGCCGGCAATCTGAACAACACTTCGATTACGGTTACAATTGATGGAAGTTCCTCGGGAATTACGCTGATTGATAAGGTGGCAACGGGCATCGAGAATGTTTTCGCCTACGAGGTAACGATTGGCGCCAACGATACTAAGGACATCCGCATTAGCGGTGGCAGCGTGCTTAAGTCGGTCGGTATCGTGGTTGGCGTTCTTTCGAATGCCGCAGCAGGCGCGCCGTCAGTAGTCAAGCTGTCGTTCAACTGGCGGGCAGAGCCCATTTCTATCGGCACCATGACAATCCCGGCAGATGGAATTGGTATCGCCTGCGCGGTCAACATCGACAGCGCGACATCTAGCGTTTGGACAGGCGCGACAGAGATTAGCGATAATTCCGCCACGACGATCTCCCTCACTACCGCGAAACTCACTGCGACGGCCAATCCAACGGTTGGCGCTGGTAGCGGTACTTGGGCGTACCAGTTCGCTGGCGCCCTCGGCCTCATTTTCGACAATGCGTAGGTGAACACATGAGACATATTCTCGCAATCTTCCTGGTGCTCTGGGTTTCCATAGCCCAGGCGCAGGAAATCGGCAGCACGGCTCGCACGTGGCCGGACGGTGACGCAAACGGCTCGTGGTCGCCTCCGATCACCCCGGACTCGGCGCACCCTGCTGACACCTATGAACCCGCGGTCGATGACGAAAATGGCTACACGCGCAGCCTATGGACGGACTCGACTGGCCAGCGCCATCTGGTTGATTACGACGAGGACAAGTTCCGCACGGTCTGCCAGCCTGCCTTTATCAAGCGCGCGGACCCTATCCTGGCGCCTGGCGACTATCCCGCGCTCCACGACCACACTTTTGTCGGTGCAAACAGCGCCCATGTCATCGCCAACGTCGAGAGCTTCAACTACAGTATGGGCCGGGCGTATCCGGGTTCATCGTGCCAGGGCGGGCCGCTCAATTCCACACTGTACTGGGAGCCATCGGTCAAGGACGACCGCTATGGCGTAAGCCTCACGGTTATCCCCTCGGTGGTCAATTTCTATTATCAGACCTTGGCGCCGGGCGATGGCGTCAACATGACCCGCCTGCGCCGCAATTTCCGCTTTATTGGCGGGGCCAACCCGATGGACTACAACGACACGGCACGCCGTGCGGAATACACTGCGGCGAACCTGGAATATCCGGGCTCACCTGACACTCCTGCTGGTTTCATCGGGATCGGTTGCTACGTCCCTGCCGCGCCGAATACGCCGGTTGCAGTTCTCTCGGCCCACTCGATGAAATCGCCGTCGGGCGGCGCAACACTTCAACGGGCGCGGTATCTCAAGGGGCCGAACGGCGAAGACCCATGGGACGGGGCGTGCACTGCTGGCGAAATCATCGTCGAGATTCAGGCTCAAGACTGCTGGGACGGCAACCATCTAGGCTCATCCAACGGGCGCGACCATGTGGCCTATTCGACCAGAGACGAGGACAACGCGCCGGCGGCGGGCACATGCCCGACGAACTACGTCAAGGTTCCTTCGTTTCTGTCCAAGGTTCACTTCTCACACAACGGATGGACCGAAGACCTTCAGCACTGGTATCTCTCATCGGATAGGATGAACTCGGCCAGCACGCCGGGCGATGCCACCAGCAAAGACCCTTGCCGCCAAACTGGCCCCTACTATTGCCCGCTTTCTACGTTCCACTTCGACTGGTGGGGTGCGTGGGATGACGAGATATTCGTCACATGGCACCGCAACTGCCTCGGGATGACGGTCGGCGGCGTGAGCGGCCTACCCGCTGACTGCGGTACGAGCGGGATCGACGGCTGCTTTATTGCCGGCGGTGACCCGAGCGACGGCTGTGACGCGGAGGGCGGCGTTTCGACGCCGGTAACCTTGCTGGCAGGCGGCACGCCTCCCGAGGCCGGGCTATCGACCAATCCGGTCAACTCCGCCCCGGTGGAGCGGGCCAGCGATACGATGGAAGGACAGCGCTACTTCCCGGTTCGACCAGAGGACGGAAGCGAGCCTGCGCTGCACGTCGACACGACGACGAACCACCATGGCGGCTAAGTATCTCACCATCCATTGCGCCGCGACACCGGAAGGGCGGGCTAACACCGCTGCCGATGTCTCCCGGTGGGATGTCGAGCGGTTCGGCCAGGTGTCCTATCATTGGGTCATCGAACTGGACGGCAACAAGGTCCGCACGCTTCCCGATAGCCAGCGGGGCGCCCATGTCGCGCGGGCGAATACGGGCAATATCGGGGTCTGCTATATCGGCGGCTGCGATAAGGCGATGAAGCCCAAGGACACCCGCACGCCTGCGCAGCGGGAAGCCCTCCGGACACTGGTCCGCACCTATCAGGAGCGGTATCCGGGAATCATCGTTCGCGGACACAACGAATGGCCGGGCGTCAAGAAAGCCTGCCCCTCGTTCGATGTCAGCGAATGGCTGGCGGCGGGGATGCCGTGAGAATCCCGACCATCATGACCTCGGACGGCAGGCGGGCATGGGCCTTCGTGGCTATCTGGATCGGCTGCGTCGTGTTTACCGCCTTTGCCGCCGTCGCGGTCTGGCTGGTGTCGAAGAACGAACTGTACACGCTCATCCTCGGGCTCGCGGCGCATGTGCAATTGTTCGTCGGCATGGGCGCATTTGCCTTCGTGCTCGGGCGGCGAATGATGCTCAAGGCCGATCGGGAGGGGATCGAGTTCGACGATAGGGGGCACCCCGATGCCAAGCCCTAATCATACCGACATCAGCCGCGTCATCGGCCATCTGGAAGGGCGAATGGAAGGCCTGGAAAAGAAGATAGTCGATGGCTTTGAAAGCCTCCACGCGAAAATCGACGCGGCCCTGGGCGACCATGAAAGTCGCATCAGGGACCTCGAACAGACCCAGCAGGAGCAGCGCGGGGCGTGGCGGCTGCTAACGGTCATCGGGGCCATTAGCGCGGCTGTAGGGGGCCTTATCGCCGGATTCTGGAACTACATCTTTGGAGCAACGCCATGAACACCGCACCCAAGCCGTTCGCCGCCCGCGCCATGGACTCGGTGCCGAAGAACGGGCGCAAGACCATCACCGGCTACGCGCAGGACGCGGACGGAGACGCGCTCACGTTCACGCCGCTCAATCCAGTCAATGCGAGCTTGGTGCAGCTCAATACGAAGACGGTCCTATTCGTGCCCGCCAAGGACTTCACCGGCACTGCCTCGTTCACATGGCAGATTGAGGACGGCAAGGGCGGCGTGGCCACTCAAGATGTCATCGTTGAGGTATTCCCAAGCTCGTTCACTTACCGCCCGATTATCATCGGCGCGGGGGAAGCGCCTGCACCCGTCGAAGTCCCGTCGAAGCTAGACAGCCTGCTGTCCCGTGCCGGTGTCGATGTCGACCGACTGGCTGCTGTTCTGGCGAAGGGCTTGTGATGCTGCGGGCGCTCGACCGGCTGCCGCCAATCCTTATCCCGCTTATCCCTGCCGAAGCAGTCGACCGGCTACGCCAATCCCTGAAGCAGCATCCAAGCCCGATGCCGAAGCAGAGCGGGAACGGGAAGTATCTAGCATGAAAACCCGCCTCGAACAACTGGCGCGGCCTGTAATCGGCCTAGCCCTGTTCGGGGGCTTCGTCCTCGCCTTTAGCGGGTGGGCGGGCGTCAACGACCTGTTGCGCGAATTGGGGAGGCTGGCCAAGTGATGCCATATGGCAGGGATATTCTGATATGATGCCGATTCTGTTATTCCTGCGCGGGAACTGGAAGCTGGTCGGCTTCGGTCTGGTCGTCTCGATATTGCTGGGCACCACCGCCTTCTACCGCATCGACCGGGACCACTGGAAGCGTGTGGCCCAGGTGCTCCGCATCGACCTGGACGAGGTTAAACGCGCCCGCGCTGCCGAACGTGAAGCCTATCGCAAGGCCCAGGCGGAAGCTGCCCGCATGGAAGCGGAACGGATAGCCCGTGTCACCGCCAAACAGGAGGAAATAACCGATGCCGCAGCTAAGAAGTACAACGAGCGTATTGCTCGCCTGCGCGCTGCTCACAGCCTGCGCTCACAAACCGGGGGTGTTGACGGTGCTGCCAACGGTGAGCAAGTGCCCTGCGTTCCCGGTGCCACCGTCGGAGCTGATGGAGCGCCCTGCCCACTTTCTACCGACGAGCGATTGATAGCCGAGGAACAGGCTATTCGACTGGAGGGGCTGCAGGATTGGGTGCGGGAGCAGGCGGGGGTTCAGAACTGACCGGGCGAGGGTTGGCGGCTAAAAATCGGTCTAGCTCATCTTCGGTCCACTCGCCCCAATAGATGCGAGCGCCGTGCGACTGCTTGGGGTCCAAGGTCGGATCAAAGCTTGCGGTGAACTTGCTACCTGGCGGTGCTTTCCATGCCTGTACGCATGGCGCCGGTTCCTGGCACTCGCATCGCGTCAGCAGGTACGTGGCGGAGAATGTGGCGGCGACAACTGCCCCCATGGATGCAAGGATAACGGGTGGGCTCATCACACTCTCCTATCACAACATGCAGGCAGGGGTTAGTCGGGATTAGGCGACAAGGCATCATGGGTCAGCAGTTTGACGGGAAAACTGCGGCCCAAAGACCCCATATGAACGTTGCCAATGCGATCCCACACAACAGGCCGGTGAAGGCCAAACCGTCGGCCTGTCGAGTGGCGTCATCAAACCCTTTGATGTATGCGTCATCGTGCGTAAGCATCGACGCTTGCGCGTAGCCGGCGCGGTATCCCTCATCGCGAACCTGTGAAATGATAGATTGGTTGGTCGCCCTCTCATAGGTCCGCTCGAAAATGTCAGGCTTGCAGGGATAATGCTCGCCGGCGACACCAGTGATGATCCAGTCTCCGGGGCAGACGATGTGGCCGCCTTCAAGCGTTTCGATCCAGCCATGATGGTCCAGGGTGTGCTCGCAGTGCTGGCACTGCCGATCACCAGGCTGATTGGGCGAGCGGTAATAGCGGACCACGCCGCCTTCCCATGCGAGCGCCTTGGCCTCTTCACCCGACCATGTGCGGAATTCGTCGTTCTCGAAGCCAGTCCGGTCCTCACTGTAGTCGAGGGGGTGGTCTCCATTCTTGAACCATTGTGTCGCGTCAACCACGACGGGCTTCTTGCGGTATTTCACGGCTGTTCTCCTTCAGGATTAGGCGACAAGGCTGCGCGGGCTTGGTGCTCGCCGCAGTATTCGGTCGGGCGCATGTTGGGCTGGACGTTGAAAACGCGTGTACTGGCCCGCATGACCGCTGGCGGGTAGCGGCGGCATGGGCCGGGCTCATATACGTGGCCTGATATACGCCCTCCCCACCAGCGACATGTTGCACATGTGTCCATCATCAGCTCTCCTGGTAGGGGTTAGGCGACAATGGGCGTAACATGGATTCCCAGGCGTCAGCGTAGCAGGCGCCGTAGCAGCCACACTCGCGGCCTGAGCAGCACATGAGACTGTAAGCTTCCTGCTTCCACACATCGGCGTACCACGCGCGCAGTTGCCACCTGTACAGCCGCAACATCCTCAGCTTGAGGATCAGGGCGGCGTCGTTCCAGCGGGCGCGGATAAGGCGGCGTAGGGGCGGTCTGGTCATCATCAATCCTCCTGCTGTTCGGGATTAGGCGACAAGGCTGCGCGGGCCGCCTTGACTTGATGTTGACACCACTGCTGGCACGACGAACCGGGATAGTCGTCCCCCACCTCTTGCAGGGCGTCTTCAAGGATGCCGTTCGCCTCCCGCAGCCGCGCATTCTCATCAATAAGAGCCTGTATCTGGTCGAACGCTTCGGCCGCGTCATCCTTCCATGTCACCCGCCAGAGAGGAGCACCGTCATTCGGGCAGACATCGCCGGCTTGGTCCCTGGAGGTGACCGTGCCGTCCTGCGCATTGAGGTTCATCTGCTGCAGGCGAAAGCCGCATTTCGCGCACCGCCACGCCCCTGGGACGTGGATGTCTGGATCGAAGCTCACTGCATCCACTCCTCAACCTCGTCCTCTGGATCGTAGTCAACCTCGCCAGTGCCGAGGCAGCGCGGGCAGGCAACGGTGTAGTCGTCCGGCGACAGGTCATCGTGGCCGACGAAGCGCGACCGCCTGCTCGGCGTGACGCCGCAGACTTCACCCGTGCCGTAGCAGCGGGGGCATTCGGTGGAGATGATCATCGGCCAGCCCTCCAGTTGTCGAGCGCTCGCTTCCAGTCAGCGACGATGGCAAGGTCGCGCTCAATTCGGCGCGGCAACTCGGCATTGCGCCGAGCCTCTATCTCGGCAGTCATATCGCTGATGGCCTCTGCAAGCGCGACGGCTAGTAGATCGCCGCGCTCTTCCAGCGCGAGACATCGACCTATGATACCGTCGCCATAGTGGGCGCCCTCGGCTAGGTTCCCCCGGCCCTTATCGCCCGTTATCCTCGCGGAAGGGTGTTCAACAGCCTCGCGCCGGTTCCAAAGCTCGATGCACTTGTCGCCGGCATTCGGATTGTACGCGCGCACGCCAGCGCCGCAGTCCTGACAGCCAAGCGATTGACCGTCTCGGATGTAATGCGCCTTGATGCGCTCGCCTCCGCAGAACGGACATGGCTTCAAATGGACGCTCATCGGTGTCCCCTTTCTCCATACTTGCCCCGCCGCGTCGCCCATGCGCGGGCGCGGATCGATGCCATCTCCTCAGCCGATTTCGCTGCAGGCTGCAGAGCACTGGCCGTTGAAGGTAGTGGAGACGATCATCGCATGTGCTCCACGTTCCACGACCAAACTTCGCGCACCGTGGATGCTTGGCATCCGCATTCATGGCCATCGCAGCAGTAGTGGCTATCCAGATCGCGCGCCCATACGGATGACCGCCACTCCTCATAGGCGCTGGCCAGCATCCACCGCAGGACGCGCAGCTTGAAAAGTAGATCACTCATTCCAACCCTCCATTCGGACATTCCCAATCGCACTCTTCGCTGCCCCACAGCGGGCAGTAGAAGCCGGTCCCGTCATTGTACCCGGCGCACTCGAACGCCGGGCCTTCCGGGCTGCAGTCGTCGCCATCGTCATCGTCGTCGTAGTGGTCGATCAGACAAGCACGGCAGACGCCGGTATAGGTGTCGGCAACTTCCTTGCCGCAGGAGGTGCAGGTTCTCATGCTAGACGCCCCCCTTTCAGGAAGGCCTCAGCTTCGCGCCACACCCTCCCGCCGGTTTTCACCCGGTCCCGTTGCGCATTGATTTTATTGGATTCGGTTTGCGCGTGCGAATGGATAAAATTGGCGCGTAACCTTGCGTTAGAGTTACCGTGCCAGTTATTCATGGCTGGGCCTCGCTGTCAGTTCCCGCCAGTGTGTCGCGGGATGGTGCCACCACTCTGCCGGGGCGGCTGAGCATTCCTCGATCTCGAGCTGGAACTTGTCATCGAAGCATGACCAGACAGCGCCGCTATATTCGGCGGGGCTAATGGGCGTGTCGTCGCTCCATTCGCCTGGGCAGTATCGCGCCTGCACTTCCATGTCGTGAGCCAGCAGGACAATATCTCGCCCGTCAATCCAGGACGTGTCCTCGGCGAAGGTCTTCCAGTTATTCATGGCTGGGTGCCTCCAGATGCTCGCCGCGCTCGATGGCGTCCGCGAGGTCTTCGCAGTTCCCCATGGTGGAAATGGGCGTGGTTTCAGGCATCAGCCTGATCCTCGACGAAGCCGTCGTCACCCTCGCGGAGATAGCGCCAGCGTGCCGGAGCAATCGGGTTACCGACTGAACCATCGTCGTTCAGTTCGCGCCAAACCTTCCATTTCGGCCACCAGACCATTAGGGTCTCGAAATGCAGAACATCGCCCATGAGCGTGCCTGCATCGAGCGGCGCATCATCCATCGGGTGCCATTCGCCGGGCGAACCGCGGGCAAAGTCGCGCGCCACGTCCCAGTCGAATTCGCGCCCGCAATTGCCGGTGATCAGCGCGGGAATGCCTTCCGCAACGCACTGCGACATGATCTCTCCGACTTCGGTCGGGCTGTACGGCCCATAGCGGAAACCGAATGCACCGCGGGAGAGGATGACGAACCACTCGGCCCCTTTGAGGGATGATAGGTAGTTGTCATCGGTAGTGTGGCTGGTCTCAGACATTGGCTGTCACCTCCTGCTTAGCCTCAGCCACGATCGGCCGGCTGCTCGACTTCATCACGAAAAAGCTGCGGCCCAGGTGGCGCCTGGCCATCATGTGCGCAGCCGCTTTACGATGTCTTCACTCACTGAACTGCACTCCATTCCTCGCCCCGTATTCGCTGATAAGCTCCAGCAAGAGGCCGAACTGTTCGACGGTTAGCGTTGACGACCTGTAGCCGACGGGGAAACTCCCCTGGCCCTCCAGAACCGGCAGGAAGCGCATTTCAGCGCCCAGCGCGTTCATAAACCGGAGCTTGCAGTCCTCGGGGCTGTAGGCTTGCATGTCGGGAAGCTGCGCCCGAATGTCCTTGATCTTCCCCCAGAGCGCCCGGTTCTGCCTGTCGCTGCGGGTTTCCTCGGCCAGCCTCATCACGAAGTTGTCCGGCGCCTTGTCGATTAGGCGCTTGGCGTGCTCTCTTTGGCGCTGGGTGCGCAGGGGGATGGTTAGCCTAGACATCGGGGCGCCCGAAATACGTCACGCCATCGAGCGTGTGCCCGCCCTTGTCTGCACCGCGACCGCCCACCTGCTTGAAGTTGAACACGCGGCCCAAGTCTGCCGACTGAGCGCACAGAGACCGTGCCCAATCCATATTCATCGGCCTGGCATTCGGGCCACTCTCACCGCCCACTATGATCCAGTCCGGCGCGTTCTTGTCGAGGATCACGCGCCCTAGCAGCGGTTCAAAGCTGCCGAACGTGAACAGCGGCTCGCGCTGGCATCGGACATCGAACAGCTTCATGCGGTCGCGGTCGTATTCTTCCTGATTGGCCATCGTCGCGCCGATCGCGACGTTGTGCATGTCGAGGTGGTTTTGGGAGCCACGGTCAACGTCCGTGAACTTGAGCACGTTGCCGATGCGCTTCGTGAGCAACAACCAGACGAGATTCGGCGTGGCCTCGATCAGCCGCCATAAGTCATAGCGCCACATCTCATCGACCTCGTTGTCGAACACGTCGGCCAGGCTGGCGCAAAAGACGAATGGTCGCGTGCCAGTGGCGGCAGCCTTCCGGTTCCATGCCAGCGGTTGAGACCAGTTGGCGCTGCCTGTACGCGCACGGTCCTCGCCCGGCCCCCAGTTCACGCGGCCATAGCGATGGCCCATCATCGCCTCGGCGTAGCAGTTGTCGCACGCCGGGCTGACTTTCGTACAGCCGATCCACGGGTTAAAGGTGTGGTCGGCCCATTCAATTTTTTGGGAATTATATACTTGACTCCCGATCATGCCGTTTTCTCCGGCCATGCGCCCCATCCAACTGCAACTTTGTTCTCGGTCGGATGCTTGTCAGTGCGCGGGCGACTGTCGCAGTCCCAACTGCGGCCCTTGACCCGCCAAAGTTCGCGCCAGCCAGCAGCTCGCACAGACGCGCCGCCAATGCGCTTTCCGGTATCGTCGAAACGGTCCCATTCGCTGGCTAGGAGATAGGTCAGGCCCCGGCGGTAGCCTTTAGCCTTCGCAGCACGCTCTGAGGCGGCGTAGAGCATGGAACAGGCGTTCGGGTGTCCGTTGGTGCAGCAACGGGTCACTTCATGTGTAAGCCCATCGTCTAGACCGCGAGCAACGGGGCGTCCGTTAACGGCAACGCCGACTATCTCCCCCGCTTCGTCGTGGATGCCGTGGAGCCACAGGAAGCCGACCGGCCACCCGTGGTGGCGATGATGCTCGCGCACGAAGGCTCGGCCTTCATCCCGCGTGATCGGTCGAAGCTCAATCGAGGGAGTCATGTATATAATTCCCCAATTTTTGTGTTTTCAGCCATCGGCCAGCTCCCCTTTGTCGCCCTTCCATGCCCGCCAGTAGGCCGCAGCCATCGCCTGCGCGGTCTCCCGCGTTAGCCCGATTGCCGACCAACCCTTTTCAGTGTGTAGTTTGTGGTGACCAGAGCAGAGCGGGATAGCGTTATGGTCGGCTGCCTTTGTCCCGACACCCTTCGAAGCGGGGTCAGGCGTGTGGGCAGATTCAATCTTGCCCCAACAGCCGCCATCCCTTTCCTTGGCGCACGGACGCCCCCGCAGCCACTTCAGGTATGCCGTGGCGACCTTCCATGCTGGACGGGGTGCGTTACGCTTACGAGGGCGGGTATCGACGCGCATTAGAAGTCCGGCAGGTCGTCGTCTGCATAGGTCGCGTTCGGGAAGTTCTGCCGAACCGCATCAGGCATGCTCTGCGGCCTGCCTTCACGCGGCAGCGGTTCCCGCAGGTGAATGACGAACTGGCCTTCGGTCGGCGCCGGGACGGCATCGAGCTTCACAATGTAGCCGGGGCCGTTCTTGTTCGGCCAGGCAACGCCCAACTTCGTCCAGTAAGACTTCCCGTTGGATTCGCGGACGGTGAGCGCGTCGAGTCTGTCTGCCATGTTATGCTGCCTTCTTTCGTTCGTGGAAAATGACGCCGGGAATGTCGCGGCGGGTGGCTTCGTTGCGGGCGTCCCTGTCGGCCAGTTCCTGAATGAACGTGGCGAACGCCTCGGGCTGTTCCTTGAGGTAGTGAAGCAGCGCCGCCTTGCGGTCGGTGATTTCCGCTTCCCAATGGGTCCGCAGGCCGGTGGCCGTCCGGTCGATACGGTTGGCGACCGCAGCCAGCTTTTGCGCCTGCTTCAATGTTTCCTCGGCTTCGAACCGGGCTTCCAGGTCGTCGGACTGGCGCAGCGCGGCTTCGGCCTCCAGGCGCTTGGCCTCGGCTTCCTCGCGGGCCTTCCTGGCGGCTTCGTCCTTGGCGCGCTGTTTGGCCGTGCGGTATGGTGTCAGGAGGCGTTTGATTTCCTCCGCTGCCATGTCGCACTTGTCCAGCAACGGCTTCCATCGGACCTGCACCGCCTTGGCAGCATCGTCGTGCGGCTTCTTCTCGGCTGCGCGCTCGGTGTCGGCAGCCTTGCGAGCCTTGCGGAAGTCATCAAGCAGGGCGTCCAGTGCGGCTTCCTGTTCGTCGTTCTGGACGGTCCCGCCTGCGGTGGTATCGGAGACGAGCTTAAACAGGTCTTCGATATGGAGCGACCACGCTTCGAACGGCGGGGGCGCGTTATGGCCTATGGCGCTCATGCCGGCTCTGCCTGATCGGTGATCGCCACCTGCTCAATGGCTGGCCCGGCAATCATCGCTTTCACGTCCTCGTGGAAAGCCTTGGTTGCGCCCGACATGGCCTCCGCCGCTGCCTGCGCGATGATGCCCACAATGGGCTCAAGCATATCGACGGGGATTCCAATCTTGATGTCGGCAGGGTATGAATTGCCCCCGACAAGCTCGATGTTGCCGACAAATTCTTCCTTCGTAGCCCTGTCGTAAGACTCGCGGCGGCGGATGTTGATTGTCTTTATCTGCATGGTACAAACCCTCCTAGTATGGAATTTCGTCCGCAAGGACTTCTCCGAAGCCCTGCTTATTGGTCTCTTCCTTGACCTTCTTCGCCAGCTTGGCGTTGAGCTGGTCGCGCGCCTTGCTGAAGCTGGTGGCGGGAAGGTCGCGCAGGTCTGTTATGGCGTAGTGCGCGAGGAACTTCTTCGCGTCGGCGCCCGATGCCTTCATGAGCTGGGCAAGCTGAGACCACTGCACATCGTCTATAAGTGCGGGACCATCAGGGCTAACCGCGCTCTCCAAGCTTCGTCCCTGATTGGCCCCAGTGCGAGGCGCGCTCGCAGCATTCCCGTCGTCGTCCTCGGTCGCCAGACCAAACGCCAGTTGCAGACCGTACCGCCGAGCATATGTCTGGGCTGAACCATAGCCCTGCGCGTTGTTCTTGTCGGCGGGCACAAACACGCAACCCGCGCTCAATTCCCCGCTGGCGTGGATGTAGAACGTTTCGATGCTGACACCGCCAGGCACTTCGTGCGATACCTGCCGATACCACAAGCCATATTCAGCGATTGGGTAAATCGCGGCGATGACCGCCTTCAGGTCCGCATAGGTTGACTTGAAATGCGGATTGTTGCTGTTCTTCTTTGCCGCCTCCAGTTTGGGCAGGGCGATGGCAAGCGCGCCTAGAATGGTTTCGGCTTCTATCTTTGTCTGGGCATTCATGGAATAACCCCGCGGCGCTTGTTAGGCTGGCCCGCGGTCCTCTCTGGCGGAATTAGGAAACAGCAGCGCAGGCAATCACGAAGACCACCGCGCAACCAATCAGGAGCGCCAGTTCCGCGAAGTACCTGCGGCGGCAGTCAGGCAGTCCAATCAGATACCCATGGACATGCTCGCGGCGGGCGCTGGGCATGGGGCGGGTTGTGTAGAGGTGTGTGCTCATGCTGCACCTGCCTTGCCGAGTTCGATGCCTCGACGGAGGCCAGTTAGGGTGAATTGCACCGATTCACAGCTATCGACATCGCCGGCGCGGGTGCTCTTGGCGTCCTCATCAAACCCAAGACTATCTTCGTGCCGTGCCACAATCTCCCGCGCCTCAATCAGCAGCGGGTCTACTGGCGGTTCTTCATGCTGGGCGATGTAACGGGCGAAGGTTCTGCCTATGTAGGTGCAAGCCACCCCGTCAGGGGTATACGCGTCGCTGGCCGCACCAACCTCGCCCGCTTCCTTGTTCGCCAGTTCCGCCGCGCGTTCGAGCGCCCACTGTGGGATTTCGTCGCTCATGCGTACCTCCCCGGTGCAATCATGTTCTGCTGTGCAAGCTCGCGCTCGAAGGTGTCGAAGGCTTGGTTGATTTCGGCATTCACGCCCGCGCCCATTTCGGCCAGCCACCAGTCAACAAGGTGGGGATCGCCGGTTTCCACTTCCCGCTGCAGCTTTTCATACAGGCTGGTCAGGCGGTGGCGGTGGACAGTGCCCAGCTCGATTGCATCAGCGATGCGGCGCAGCGTCTTTTCTGCGCGGGGGTGAACCAGAGGCTCCTGCGAGAAACCCCACTTGCGCATGATGGCTGCGCGTTCTTCGTCGGTGTAGCGCATCACCACGCCTCCGCTTCTTCTTTGGTCAGAAAAAAGTGAATGCCGGGGGCGCATTCGACGAGCGGGTTGTCGTCGTAACTATCGGGACGAACGGTCGCACCGGGCGAGTAGTCAATGACGTGATCGCCATCCGTCCTCCACGACCTGCCGCTGCCTTCAAGCACTTCGGCAAATTCAGCGCGGCACTTCCTCCCGACAACAGATGCGGTCCGCCTTGCCTCTGGTGGGATGCGCAGCTTACAAAGATTCCCTCCGGAGAGCTTCTTCCAGACTATCAGCTCGCCCTCTTGTGGTATCTGGAACGCCGGGGGTTTTATGCCTTTGGCACCCGCGAGGTAGGCACGCGCGAGGTTGGCACCCGCGAGGTTGGCACGCGCGAGGTTGGCACGCGCGAGGTTGGCACCCGCGAGGTTGGCATCCGCGAGGTTGGCACGCGCGGGGTTGGCACCCGCGAGGTTGGCATCCGCGAGGTTGGCATCCGCGAGGGTGGCACGCGCGAGGTTGGCACGCGCGAGGGTGGCACGCGCGAGGTTGGCACGCGCGAGGTTGGCATCCGCGAGGTAGGCACGCGCGAGGTTGGCATCCGCGAGGTTGGTGTTCTTTTCAACAGCAAGCCTGACAGCAAGCCCGAGCTTAAAACTCGGCGACATATCCGGGGTAACACCAACCTCTGCGGAGAAGATGACATCCCCGGTCCATCGGTTTTTGATTTCGACAATCTCGGTATCCATCTCTCATCTCCAAAGCCGTGTGGCTGTTGAGGGATAGTAGGACTGCCCTACCTACCTTGTCAAGTGGGGTAGGTAATTTTTTCCTACATGGCAGGACGGGCATTTCCTACAGGCGCATGATTTCGTACCGTAAAGCAAGTTTCACCCACCTGCCCACTTGACAAGGTAGGTAGGGCAGTCCTACCATGTGGGCATGGCTAACATTATTGAATCCATCATCGAGAAAGCCGGAGGGATCACTGCCCTCGCGCGCGGCCTCGGCATCACGCACAACGCGATTTATTCGTGGCAGCGGGTCCCTGCGGAACGCGTCATAGACGTTGAGCGGATTACGGGCGTCGATCGCCATGACATCCGCCCCGACATCTACCCGCGCGAAAACGCTGGAGCCTGAGCGTGCTCCTGGGGGCAGCAATCTGTTTCGGCGTCTCCGTGGCCTGCCTCGCCTATCTCTGGTGGCTGGCACTGCACGCGCCGATCGCAGAGCAGGACGAGCGCGGGTTCCGCACCCTCACGCCCGAGGAAATCCGGGAAATCATGGAAACAGACCGCGAGCTGGCTGACTGGCTCAATGATTGGCGGAGGGGGTGAATGGAAGACTGGAAAGTCGGTGACCTCGCGCTGTGTATTAAGCAGGGGCAATGGCAGTCGGTAAAAACTGGCAGTCTGCTTAACTACGGGCCGCGCTGTGGTGAAGTCTGCACCGTAACGGGCTTGTGTGTGCGGGACGGTTATATTTTTCTCGCCCTTGCCGAATGGCCTGGGGACGGCGGCTACGGCTACATAGCCCACCGCTTCCGCAAAGTCACTCCACGGGATGCAGACGAGTTCGACCGCGAAGTCATCGACCTGATGACCAAGCAACCGGCGGAAGTTCGGTAGATGCGCGAGGAAATCATCGGGCGCGCTCGCCTTATCCTCGGTGATTGCCGGGAGGTTCTGCCGACGCTCGAAGGCGTCGACCACATCATTACAGACCCGCCGTATAGCGAGCGCACCCATTCTTCGCATGACGAACAAAGCCAAGAGCGCAGAGATGGGGCCGATGCGAGGACGCTTGGCTATTCGGCTTTGACTGAGGACGAGGCAAAGAAACTTGTCGGGCTGTTCCACAATTGCCCTGGGTGGGTTGTTTGGCTCACCGATAGCGAATTGGCGACATTTATTCGCCGTGCGTTTGATGGGCTGGGGCGCACCACGTTCGCGCCGCTCCCATACCATCACCCCAGCAGAAGCGTAAGGCTTGCGGGCGATGGCCCATCGTCTTGGACTGACTGGATCGTCGTGTCCCGGACCAAGGCTCAAAAGAACTGGGGGACGTTGCGCGGCGGCTACGTTGCCGGTCCGGGCTGGAACGACAAGGAGCGTATGGGGGGCAAGCCAACCCGCCTGATGCGGCTCATTGTTGGTGACTACAGTCGCCCCGGAGAGACTGTTTGTGATCCATTCATGGGCGCCGGGACAACGGGCGTTGCCGCCGTTCTGGAGGGTCGTAACTTTATTGGGGTCGAGATCGACCCGGCCGCATTCGACATCGCCTGCAAGCGCATTGAAGACGCGCAGAGGCAAGGCGACTTCTTCGTCGGGGAGGCGGCATAAATGGAAGACGCCCTCCGTAATCAGCTGGCCCGCTGCATCATCATCACAGACTGCCGGGTTCGCCATTTCTTCGCCGGTCGCAGGCACGCTTACACGCTGCCGGGCCGCAATGACAACATCACCAAACGCGAGGGGATCGCCTAGATGTCTCCAGCACACCCCCTGAAGGTGTTGTCTTTGTTCGCCGGCATTGGCGGCTTCGACTTGGGCCTGGAGCGCACGGGCGGGTTTAAGACCGTCGCATTCTGCGAAATTGAACCATTTGCCCGCAAGGTGCTTGCAAAGCACTGGCCGCGCGTCCCCTGTTATGAAGATGTAAGGGAGCTTACAAGTGAACGCCTTTCTGCCGATGGAATTGCCGTCGATGCCATCTGTGCGGGCTTCCCGTGTCAAGACCTCAGCATTGCCGGTAAGCGTGCTGGCCTCGCTAATGGAACCAGATCCGGCTTGTGGGCTGAGGTCGCTCGCCTTGTTGGCGAGTTGGGGCCCGGATACGTCCTCCTGGAGAACGTCACAAATCTGCTTGCCGGGCCCGACGACCAGCCCGGAGCATGGTTTGGCCGAGTTCTCGGAGACCTGGCCTCGCTCGGGTATGATGCGGAGTGGCACTGCATACCAGCTTCCTACATTGGCGCCTGGCATCGGCGGGACAGAGTTTGGGTTCTTGCCTACCCCGACCGCATCGTCCGACAGCAAGGGCTCTCCGAGAAACCGATACTTCGGCAGTGCGACGTGCATGTCCAATCTCAGGGAAGTTTTGAGGGATGGCCCGGAAGATCCGATCTTCCCCAACCCCGAACTTGTGGAAGTGCTGATGGGGTACCCAAAAGGCTTCACGCGCTCGGAAACGCCGTAGTCCCCCAGATACCCGAGCTTATCGGACGCGCAATTCTGCAGTCCATCAACCACACCACGAGCCAGTTTGCCAAACGCGACTGCTCTCCTGTGTCTGTTTCCATCCATGACCAGTCAGATAGCGCGGGGAGGCGCTAGCATCATGACCACCGATCCTAGGATTATCCACCTTGTGAAAGAGGCGCAAAAGCGGGTCTTCCGCATTGCGCTCGACCCCATGCGCTACGGCTTGACGCTCAAGTCCATCAGCATGGACGCCGCGGTCAATTACGACAGCCTCCGCCAATACGCGGCAGGCGAAACGGTGATGCCGATAACCGCGCTGTATCGCCTCTGCGGTGTCCTGCCTGCCGAGCTGCTGAGCCTGCTGTTCCCCGAACAATTTTCGATGGTCGAAAGCCAGTCTGCAGACCTGGACGGCATGGCAGCCAGCGCTGTGGACTACATCGGCGCCTATACCGAGGCACGCCATCCCGAGAGCGAGGCAGGGTCGGACATTGGCCCGACCGAGGCGGCGAAGCTCTGCACCAAGGTTGCGCAGATGAAGGGGGCCGCCTGATGTACGCACGCGCCAACAGCCGCCCGATGCCCGAGGGTTTCGCGGAAGACGCATTCGAGATGACCACCAACGAGCTGCGGGCCAAGTACCGCTGCGGCAGCACTACGGTCCAGCGCTGGCGTTGCGAAGTCGGCAACCCGCGCCCCGACCCGACCATCCCGCCCGCCGACCTGGCGAAGATTGCGCCGACCATGAGCAAGCGCGGGATCGCCAAGCACTATGACGTCGGCGTTAAGCGCGTCGACATCTGGTTGGCAGCAACCGGGATTAGCGCGCTTGACTGGAAGGTTTCGCGCCCGTGGCAACAGCGCCCCATGCCCGACGACTTCGAGGAAGTCGCGCCGGACATGTCGCGCAACCAGCTGGTCGAGCACTACCAGACTTCCCTGGTCGCCGTGGACCGCTGGCTAGCCGCAACCGGCATCACGCCGCGCCCACCTGTTAGCCACGGCTTCCGCAACATCAAGGGCAATGTGTCATCGCTGCGGCAGGTGTTTCGCTTTGCCCGCGGTGCAGAGCCGCATGTGAAAGCGCTTCGGAACTACGACAAGTATGACGAGGCCGCGGACTTCATGCGCCACTATGGCCCCTGCTACCGCTGCGACGAGAACGGCAAGGCGAACGAGCGCGGGAAGTTCTGGCGCTTCGGCAACGTCGTGATGGACCGCGAGGAACTGCTGGAACGCGCGGAAAGCAAGCGCAGGAGGCTTGCCGCGTGATCGACTACGCATTGAACCGCATCGAGGCCGAGTTGCTGAAGCTCGCCGAGGAAGCGAAGCACGCGCCGATCGACAGCTACCGCCTGGCCGTCATCGCCCGGCAGATTGCCGAACAGCGAGACATGATTGCCAAGGGGCTGGTGGGGTGAACAAGTACCACGCGAAAAAGACCGCCTGCAACCAGGGGCACATGCACGCCAGCGGCAGGGAAGCCCGTCGCTGTAACGACCTGCACCTATTGCAGCGTGCCGGGGCCATCAGCGGATTGCAGCAGCAGCCGGTGTTTCGGTTCTCGGTCGACGGTCGCCCGGTCAAGCTCGCCAATGGCCAGCAAGCCAAGCTGACAGCCGATTTCTCCTACGTCGAGAACGGCGAGAAGGTGGTCGAGGATTCCAAAGGGTTTGTTGTCCGCGACTTCCCGCTGCGGTGGGCGCTCGCGAAAGCCCTCTGGCCGGACATCAAATGGAGGGTGGTATGAAGATGAGCACGACACACAAGCAGGCTGAGCTGCTTGCCTACATCAAGGCCCACATTGCCGACAACGATGGAACTGCGCCTTCCTACGAGGACATGATGCATGCCCTAGGGTTGGCTTCGAAGAGCGGCGTTCATCGGCTTTTGACGGCCCTTGAGGAAAGAGGGTTGATAGCGCGCAAATACAATCGCGCCCGCTGTATCGTTGTTCTCCCCGACGACATATTTGACGGCATCCCGACCTCCGCCCTTGTCGCGGAACTGGCCCGCCGCAGCGAAGCGAACCGCAGGGCAGCGTGAGCGACATTCTCGCCCGTCTTATCGAAGCTGGCACGCCTGCGGCACTGGTCGCAGACGTGGCCCTTGAGCTTGCGAAGGCTGAACTGGCGAGGGATGCAATCGAGAGGCGACGGGCGAGCGACAGGGAGCGCACTGCGCGCAGGCGTGCGAATGATGTCACGCAATGTCACGTGACAGAACGTGACGTCACAGACGCCCCCTCCCTTTCCCTCCCCCCCAATGAAAATAATTCTAACCCCCCCACCCATACCCACCCGGATGTGACTACCCGCGCGCGTAAGGCCGACCCGTTTCCCCGTCCTGATTGGTGCTCTGAGCAAATCTGGAACGACCTGAAAGCGAACCGCAAGGCCAAGCGCCTGCCGAACACCGCATCCGCCCACGCCAAGCTGCTCCGCGACCTGGAGGCCATGTCCGACGACGACTGGCCGCCCGGCAGGTTGCTGGAAGCCATCGTCGCCCGTGGCTGGGCCGCTGCCTACGATCCGAGAGAGAACCGCAATGACCGACCGCCCAATTTTTCACGAACCGCTAAGCCCGACCCGCTTCTCGCCATGCGAGCGATCGCCCGCGCCCAAATCGAGGCGGAAGATTCCGGCGGCTATCCTGGAGATGGTTTCGGAGCTGGGCCTACGCTACGCGCCCTCGGGAGCGGCTGACCGCGACGGCCACGCGGCCAAGTTTGCCTTGCTGGCAGACGACCTTGCAGACGTTGACCCTGCCAAGCTCCGCGTTGCGATCGACCGCTGGGTTTCGTTCAAGCCCTTCCCGCCCAAGGCGAGCGAGCTGTTAGCCATCATCGAATCCATTGGCGACGGGTTGACAACGGACCTGCAGCACTGGTGCGACGAGCGAAACGCCTGGGCTAAGCGGCTGGGCGTTGATTGGTGGTATCGCGTCACGAAGCGCCAGCTTGAGGACGGCAGCCACCGCCGCGAGGTCGAGAAGCTGGAGGGCTTCCGCGCCATCGAGGCCCGCGCATGGGCTGAACGCCGGCCAATCAAGGCATGGGAGCCTAAGCCCGGCGAGGTCGAGGCAATCCACGCCAATGTCCGCAAGTGCATCGAGCGAGGCATGACGCAGGCCGAGTTCAACCGGCTCGTCGACAGTGGCCGAGCATGACCGCCAGCAATGGAAGCGAAACAAGGAGAGAGAGTGTGATGAAAACCGACGCCGAGCGCATCAAGTGGCTGCTGGACCTGAGCCACGCCATATCGAGCATCGTCTACGCTATCGAGGACGAGGGCGACCGCACCTACTTCGGCAGCACGAACGACGCGGATGAACTGCGCGACATCGGCAAGGAACTGGTAGCATTCTGGTACTCACAGCAGGACGATTGCGATGACTGAGCCCACCGTCCCCGAGACCGCGATCGCGCAGATCGAGCGTGCGGCGGTTGGAGCGAAGCAACGGAGAGAGAGTGTGAGCACGACAGACTACCTGGTTGCATCGCTGCCGGACATCGCCCCTCCCATTTACCGAGCGATGATTATTTGTTCGATGGCGCTGCAGTACCTGCAAGCCATTGCACCATCGTCGGTTGATTTCTCGCTGGACGAGGCATTAGCCCGCATCCGCGCCCTATCCGAAGCCCTACAGGAAGCATGCCACGAACGCGACGGGCTGCTGGCGAAGGTGGAGCGCCATGCTTCGTGAACTCATACACACCACCGGCTGCCTGTTCCTCCTGTTCGCCACTGCGGTGGTTATCGGAGGGCTCGGCAAGCTGTGCATCGCTGCTTTCGATTGGGTGTTTGGAGGATAGACGAATGGCAAGACGGGGGCGACCGCGCAAGGCTAACAAGCAGCGGTACGATAACGGGCGCATCAAGACCACTAACTATCCCGACCCGTCCTATGTGCGGGGCAGCGATTGGGTCCAGGCCGTGCAGGCGCGGTTCGGGACGCATTACAATTCAGCTCTAGGCCGAGCTTATGCGGCCGGGCTGCTGGGCGACGGTGCCGAGGCTCTGAATCGCTATCAGGCGGCAAAGCGGTTCGTGAGCCTGTATCGCCGGTTTATCGGCGGGGACTTCTACCGCTGTGCGCTGGACGACACGCCAAGGGGCAACGTGGTCGACCTGAACGTGGATTACGACACGAACGAGAAGCAACGGGCTTGGCTTATGGCGGCAATGGACAGCATGGACGTTAGGGGCGTGCGGCCCTACTTCGATGCGCTGGTTACGTCGGTCAACACCGATGGTGGCCCGTTCTGGCTGGACCACCTGCTTGCCGGCAGCACGGACAGCAGGGATAGGATATTCCTTGACGCTGCGATCCAGGCGCTGGACATCATCGCCCCTGAGATTAGGCCTTTGGGGATATTGGTGAGCGTCGCATGATAACCGCACTGGACCTATACGAAGCGCTCAACCGAATGAGCGAGAAGATGCACCCTGCAGACCAGCCCTATGGCTTGAACTGCGAAGGCCCAAAAACTGAGGCGGATTTGAAGCGTTGGACGTTAGATGGCTGCTTTGACCTCATTTCGGCAGCTGAGGAACTGAACAAGATCATTGCGGACAAGCGCGCATGAAAGGGCCTCCCGAACATTACACGGCAGAAATGAAGGCCGCATGGCGTCGCGGATACCACGATGGCCAGACCACGGGGATTGATTCACTCGAAGTCATCACGCCTTACGATGTCGACGAGGAAGGGGATTTATACGAGGCGTGGCAGGCTGGTTATGACGCCTGCCGATAAAGCCATCTCACCCCCGATCCGGCTGGCCACCTGGGATAAACTCGCCATGGAGCGGCACAGAGACATCCTCGATAAGTTCGAGATTCTGCTTGATGGCGTCGTACAGCACGGCGTCTGCGCTTACGATTGCGAAGCCTGCTATGTCGATCGCGAACGCCACGATGAGCAGGGTAACATTGTCGTGGATAGGCGGGCGGGGATTATCGTGCGCGACCTACTGCAAGGCGAGGTAACTGTGCGGTGGAAGGCTGGGTATGATGCCGCTTGACAAACAATTGAACAGCGTATAGGGCTTGTGTCGAAATTGATGCTTCGAATTGCGTCCGGGGAAACTCGGGCGCTTTTTTATTGGTCCGCCGCGTCGCAACCTCTCCCGACAGCCTTGCGCGCCAGCCCCCGGTCCTCATCCCGGCCGGGGGCAAAGACACTGGAGCCCTATGCCCTGGCCCACCACCTCACGCCATGAGCGGGGATATGGCACGGCATGGGATAAGCTCCGCGTCTTCGTCCTGCGCAGAGACATGGGCCTATGCCAGCCCTGCCTGCGCAATAACCGCACAGCCCTAGCCAATGCAGTCGACCATATCGTGCCCAAGGCCAAGGGCGGTACGGATGACATGGAGAACCTGCAGGCCATATGTGGCGACTGTCACCACGACAAGACGCTGAGAGACGAAGGCAAGCGGGTTAAGGCCAAGACCGGATTAGACGGCTGGCCGGAGGAATGACAATGGCTGGACTGCAGACGGTCGAGATCACCACCGACGGCAGGCTAGTCCAGGTCGCAATGTTCAAGGCAGGCAAGCACGCCATCCACGCCACCGCCATGGCCATTACGCCAGAGGAGGCGGAAGCCATAGGCAACAGGCTCATCGAGGTGGCACGCATCGCCCGGCTGGTCGGCGGGGTGAATGGGTAGAACGCCTTTTCGCATAGGCTGAAACATAGAAAAGTTATGGCCGATAACCTGGTCAGTGGTGAGTATTTCGTTCATAAACCAAGGCTCAAAGGTGAATGGACCAGCACGAGGGTCAACCCGTTCAGGTTAGAGGCCCACAACCTGAACCGGGGGGGGGTGGGTCGATCGCTGACCCGTCCGGCCATCGGACAGATCG
>ERZ869929.157-NODE-157-length-41274-cov-25.975303_pt1 | contig 41274 bp, 70 predicted proteins | sample MGYA00579312_ERZ869929 | MGnify/ENA primary metagenome ERZ869929 (study PRJEB32216, sample SAMN09231818) | wastewater metagenome | place: USA: Maryland | collected 2016-08-09 | study: EMG produced TPA metagenomics assembly of the PRJNA472060 data set (Reclaimed... | reverse complement strand
CCGCGCATCGTTCTACGGCGCATCGTTCTACGGCGCATCGTTCGACGGCGCATCGTTCGACCGCGCATCGTTCGACGGCGCATTGCTTCATGTGACCGGAATAGGCCTCCAGATGAAACTCGGAAAATACACCGCGACGTTTGTTGGTAGATATCTTTCAGTCGGATGCGTTCAGAGAAAAATCAAAGTCTGGGCTAAAGGCACCGATGCGGAATATACAACGGGCCACGTCGAAGGAGCAAAATACAAGAGCGCGATTCAGCGAACGATCAAAGCGGTTTTTGCCTTACGGAGGGCGGCAAGACTCGATAAAGTCAAATGACGGTTTCGCTCCGCGAGCTATCGCGGGGCGATGCGGTCGTATGCCGATAGCCATGACGAGCACTGACCCGCAAGGGACTTAAGGCTCACGGAGGCAGGCGGAAACGGTCGGCGCATAGTTCTGCAACACGAGTGCAGGCTGATTAGAAAGCTCGAACTGGTCATTGAAAGATGACTGACGGAGTAAGTAAAGGCGATAGCATTTCGGGGCCGTAAAATCCGAAGGCTATGCGTGAGCCAGCGGGTTGGGAAACTGGCCCGCTGGTTTATTTTTACGGAGGGTAAAGATGAGTGAAGTTTCAGAAATAGAAAAAACAGCCGTCGCGCAGTTCAGCGAGGTTCGATCTGCACTGGAAGCGGTGCGCGAGACCTATTCGCAGATAAAGATCAACGGGCCGGACGATACCGAAGGCTATAAAAAAGCCAAAGATGCTGCGAAAGAAGCTGGTGTTCTTCGGCGCAATATCGAAGCACGGAAAAAGGTTCTCAAAGAGGACGCGCTGCGCACGACGCAGGCATACGACAAAACTGCCAGAGAGCTGCAGCTGATAATCAATCCGATCGAGGATGAACTGAAACGCCAGATCGAAGAGGTCGACGACTTCAAGGCAAAGGAAAAACTCAAGTCCGAACGGGCCGCAGAGCTTCCGATCAGAAAAGAAAAGCTGGCAAAATACCAGCACACCTACACAGACGAGCAGTTGCTCCTTATGGGCGATGTGGAATTTCTGCAGGCGCTCAGTTCATTCCAGCAAAAAGAGATTGATGAGCAAAACGAGAAAATCCGGCAGCAAAATGAAGAAAACCGCAAAGCGCAAGAGGCGCAAAAGCAGGCGGCAGATATTCAAAAGGCCAAGGATGATGCGGCTGCGGCAGAGCGTAATCGTATTGCCCATGAGCAGGCAGAGGCCGAACGCATCCGCAAGGAACAAGAAGAAAAAGACCGGCTCCCTGGCCGAATGAAGCAGCTCGGGGAAATCTTGAAAGGTATTGGCAATTCGCCTCAACAAATCGCCGGACGCCTTTCACTGGTTGAAGATCGTGTCAAAGGTATGCCCGAGGCAGACTTTCTAAAGTTCCTCGATCAATACCAAGCACTGGCAACTCGGGAAAAAGAGCAGCACATGAAGAACCTGGGTGAAAGCCAGAAGGTTGCAGTATGGATTGATGCCATGCTGGCAGTCGAGCGGCCGCAGCTGGTCGAAGGGTCGATCATGCAAAATACCGTCACACAAGTCGTTGAGTATTTACAGGAGCAAAAATGAAGACAGTCACATTGAAAGAGTACAGCACGCGGGTCAAAGGCGATCCGTACACGTTCAAGCTTCTGGTGGATAATACCGGAACGCCAAGGCTGACCATAATCGATAAAAATGGGCCGATCAAATTTGAGGAGATGCAGCGCGACGATGTTGTCGGCGATCACCTGCGCGCGACCGCAGCGGATTTTCTCATGGGGAAGACACCTTGACATGAAAGCGCTTTCAATACAGCAACCGTGGGCATGGCTAATTGTCCACGGTTTCAAGGACATCGAAAACCGCTCATGGTTCACAAAATACCGCGGCCGGTTTCTTGTCCACGCTTCTCAAAAGCCAGATTACAGCGCGATTCGGGATCATAGACTTGGGGACTACATTGCAGAGATTATGCACGAGAAGAACGTCACGATGGCCACGTTGCCTCGCGGTGGCATCATTGGTTCCGTTGAACTCATCGACTGCATCACCGCAGGCGAAAGCCAATGGTTTGACGGCGACTTCGGATATGTCCTTGCGAACCCGGAGCCGATGAAATTCATTCCCTGCCGAGGCCAGTTGAACTTTTTCAGCGTCAAAGAACTGGAAATCGCGCAGCCAAAGATGCTGCACGAGATGGAGTACAAATGAGCCATATAGTTTCAGTATATAAGTCATCCGTATTGATTCCAAAAATACTGAGAGAAAGCCCAAGCGAGCGTTTTAATAAAATGAAGCCCGGTCAGCCTTTAGACATCGAATATATTTGTGGAGGTTGGACTATGGATGAAATAGAAGACCTGAACCGATGTGAATCGGCCAAGGTCGTTATTGATGTAAGGAGTACAAATAATGCAAACACCTGAACAGCTAAAAGCCACCGCCCAAACTCTAATAGAGTTAGCGGAGAAACTGGAGAAAGAGAAAGAAGCGGCGAGGCCGTGGAGGCCCAGTGTCGGTAAAACATATTACTACGCTGGACACACCATCGCTCAGTGGTATGTCGTATCGACTCTTTACGATGACGAGCATCCTTCTGACGCTGCCCGCATGGCGGTCGGCAACTGCTACCGTACAGAATCCGAAGCGCAAGACGTAGCAGACCAAAGGAATTTTATAGAGCGGTGTTTGAAAGCGGGGGATTTGAAAAACGAAGATAAAGGATGGACATTTCGCGTAACTTCCGACGGTTTCCTATTTGCTCATCACGTTGCTTATCGTAGTTTATGCCGCAAATTCTCCACCGAAGCCAAAGCCCGCGCCTTTGTAAACAGTGAGGGCGGAGAGGCTGAGTTTGTTAAGAAGTTTTCGAGGGGGTGGGTGTGAAAGTAAAAACCATAGTTGATGTGTGTTGCGGCTCTCGTATGTTTTGGTTTGACAGGCATAACCCCAAGGCAGTGTTTATTGACTTACGGAATGAATCCATTACTCTTAAAGATAAGTCAAGCAGAGGAGGATTCAGAAAACTTTTAATCCGCCCTGACGCTGTGGCCGATTTCACAAACTTACCTTTAGAAAATAACCGGTTTAATTTGGCAGTATTTGACCCGCCCCATTTTAAAAGAAACGGTAAAACTGGTTGGGTAGCTAAGAAATATGGAATTTTACCGGATAATTGGCGTGACGTAATTCGGTGCGGTTTTTCTGAATGTTTTCGAGTACTAAAGCCAAATGGAGTCTTAGTGTTTAAGTGGAATGAAAACGAAATTAAAACGTCGGAAGTTCTTTCCCTTACCGATGAAAAACCGGTTATCGGACACCGGAGCGGGAAACATATGCAAACGCATTGGTTAGTATTCATGAAAGGTGATTTATGAACCTAACCCCCGCAGAACGCGCCGCGATGGTGAGAGACTTGGAAAGTCTGGCTAAAAATTATAAACTGAAAAACCTCGTTCTTAGGCTAACGAAGCGCGAAATCAAAATGAATGAAGCCATGGCAGATAATTACGCCGCCCTCGCCTCCGCTCTGAAAGAGTGTCTTACATTTAGTGGGGTAGCATGAGAACCGAAAAAATACACTTTAAATGTGTGCAGGCAGAAAACATAGGCACCAAAAATCTGCCAGCGTGGCAAGTTAAAAGAGAGGCAGAAGCTTTCCGCGATTTAATCCGCGCCGCTGCATTTAAAGCGACGGGTAAAATGCCGCCAAAGATTCTGTTCTCTTGGGAAGTTGTATGAGACAGTACACAGAAGAAGAACTCAGGGCGGAGTTTGAAAAACGACACTCGCATTTAACGCTTAGACGATGGACGCAATCTGGTGTTTATATCTACTCAGATACGAGAATTCGCTGGTATGGGTTTAAAGAATTCGCCCGCTTTCTCGGTGTTCTGGCTGAGGGTAAAAAGGTAAGCAATGCACCAAGTGAATTACGCCCGGCACTACTATACCCGGCACAAGGATTCACCGCCAAACAAATGGCCGACGCTTTAGAAAGCGCGATGGACGCACAGCAAGATTACGATTATAAGAATTTCGACACCAGTCCGAGCGGACAAGCAAAATTTGAAAAAGCCGAAGCAGTTTTAAACGAATGGCGCGCAAAGATTAAAGAACTACGCGGAGACAAGGAGTAAAACAGATGGGCAGAGAATTACGAATGGTGCCGAAACATTGGCAGCACCCAAGAGACGAAAAGGGAAATTACATTCCGCTCCTTGGTGATTCTTATTCTGAGAGATTAGCAGAATGGCAAGAAGCGTTTAAGCGTTGGCATTTAGGGTTTAAAAAAGATTGGATCAATGGCGGATGGGAGCCAAAAGAACCTGACGACACGGGATTTTATTCTGACTACATAGGAGAATGCCCAGAGATAAACCAATATATGCCAGAATGGCCAGAGAATCTAAAGACGCATTTTCAGATGTATGAAAACACGTCAGAGGGTACGCCGATTTCTCCAGTGATGGAAACCCCGGAGAAACTTGCGCGATGGCTTGCGGATACAAAGGCGTCCGCGTTTGCTGGTGAAACTGCGAGCTATGAAGATTGGCTTGCGACCATTCGCAGAGGCTGGGCTATGTCAGGCATAGCCATCAACGGGAATCTTACAAGCGGTGTCGCAGGTCAGGCGATTTTAGAAAACAAGTAATCATGAGAACAATCACCAAGCCCTCAGAGGCGACGCCGCATGACGGACAAATCCCTGATTTGCCAATCATTACTAAATTTCGTTATTCAATATCTTACCCTGTTTTCACCGCCGCCGAGTGCGCGCAGATTGCAAGGGCTTACGCAATTTCATGCAGTCGCCGCATAATGCTCAAAATGACACAAGGAAAAGACTTTGTAACACCTGCCGACGAGTGGGAATCTCTGTTTAATCAATGGGGGAGTAAATGACAAACGAAGAGATAAAGCAAGAGATAACGCAGATTGGGCAACGCGTCGCGATTGAGAGAGCGCATGTCGAAAGCCCGCATATTTCAGTCAGAGGCTATGTGCCTCAATCTGTAAAAGACCGGCAGTTTTTATTCGACCATCTACGAAAGACCATAAAAACGCAGGCAGAGGAGATCAGGCTGTTGAGGGAGGTCGCCGAACGTGCCCAGATTTATGACGTCGAAGGCATCGGTGAAGACCTTTACGAAAAAGCCCGCGCCGCGCTCTCCGCTTTCGACTCTACCAGAGACAAGGAACACGCATGAAGCTTAATATCGGCAAAGAATTCGTCACCATGGTTTCAATCATGCGAAAGAGAATGCGCAAAATGGAGGCCGACTTGCAAAAGGTGCGCAATGAACTCGCCGCCTTCAAACGCTCTCAGAGGACACGGGAGAGGCTGACAAGATGAAGCTGGTTCCAGAAACCCCGACGCCGAGATTTTTAATAGAGCTGCGCCGTTTTGTGAAAATATGCGGTAACAAGATGATTCGTAATATTGGCCAGCGGATTGCGCATCGCTCGTGGTACTCGCCAAAAGAGTATCGCAAAGCTCTCCGGTTGCTTCCTGCGACACAAAGAAATGCGGCGAGCCACTATCTTCGGGCCGCGAAGTATGAACGACAACATTATGACCAACAGGCGATGTGGTTTGAAAAATATCTGCAGTCCAAAATCGACCCGCTCAAATGCTTTGAGATTCCGATTACTCCTGCTGCCTATATAACCGGAGCCCACCGCATGATGCTTGGCGTTGGCAAAGTCGGCGTTACACTAAAATTTGAACGCATTAAAGGAAACCGATGCCGCGTGTATTATAAAAGCGATTTCGGTATGGCCTTGGACTGTGTCCGAGTCGAAGCCGTCTGGTGCGATAAACCTTTATGGGAGTCCCTTGGCGAAGAAGCCCAGATACAGACTATTTACCACATGAAAATTCGTAAAAGTGTTGCCACGGCAGCGCGTCGCGAGATGGTGAACAGCGGAGGGTAAAGATGAAACTTTTAAAACTAACGGCCGCAAACCTGGCAGGCGGCGATCTGGTAAAGCAGATCGAAAACGCTTTGGAAAGGGTCCGCGTCAATATCGCAAAATACGGGAACGAGGCTGGCCACTCAATCCAGATTAACATCCCGTTTTCCAAAAACATCGAGAATGATTACTGGCAGAACTCAGTGCAGACAACTGTCACCTGCAAGTTGAAAGACACGCAGACCGGTGCCAGCTCGCCAATCAAGATCGATGCGAAAGGATTGTATGACGCTAACAGTCAACTCGAACTCCCGATCAAATAACGGAAAAGAGGTTTTCTACAAAGCGCTCTGCGACGTATTCGGCGTCGTGGAGCGTGAGTACAAATTCCACCCGGTGAGGAAATGGCGCAACGACTATTTCCTCAAGGATTACCGCATCGCGGTTGAAATCGAAGGCGGCGTATTTATCGGTGGCCGGCACACCAGCGGCATGGGATTTTCAAAGGACATGGAAAAGTACAATGCGGCCTTGGTCGAGGGTATCGTGGTTTACCGCATCGACAACCGGGATCTGAAAAAACCGGATGGAATCATGAAACATATCACTGCTTTGACCAAGATTGCCGGTATGCGGAAAGACATCGATAAACTGACCGCGCACATGCAACAGCAATCCGGTGTTCAGCCAAGCAGATTGATGTTCAAGGTGCGGTAATGCTCGACAAAATACTCAAGACAAGAAAAACTTTATGAAAAGCGCTATGAAAATTGAGCATATCAAAATAGATCAGATCAAGCTCAATCCTAAAAATCCACGCCAAATTACCGAGCAACAGCTGGAAAAACTAAAAAACTCTATTAAAGATTTTCCAGAAATGTTGGAGCTACGTCCATTGATAATTGATAAGCGATTTGTAGTCATTGGTGGAAATATGCGCTTTCAAGCAGCAAAGAAGCTTGGCTTGAAAATAGTTCCTGTCATAAAAGCAGAAAACCTATCCGCAGCTCAAATCAAAGAGTTCATTATCAAAGACAACATTGGCTTTGGCCTATGGGATTGGGAAGTGCTCCAAAATTGGGATGAATCAAAACTTCAAGAATGGGGATTGCCAGCGCCTTATACAGGGCATGAAGTAAATGGTATGACTGATGAAGGGCTAAGTGTTGACGAAACATTTGATCCTATTGGCGCTTCAAAGGGATTACAGCGCGTCGTCTTTATATTTGACAATGCAAGCCAGGCTGAAGCTTATCTTTTGAACCTTGGCAATCTCGAAGTAAAAAAATTCAATAACGCATGGCACATCAACCTAAGTTCCCAATCTATATAGTGTCAAAAGGCCGAGCATACCGGCCAATGACAGCTAACTTGTTAGATAACGCTGGTATTGATTACCTCATCGCAGTTGAGCCTCAAGAATCAGCTGAGTATGTTGCTAAACTTGGGCAGCATAGAGTATTGGTTTTGCCATTTTCTAACTTAGGGCTTGGGAGCTTTCCTGCACGCAATTTTTGTTGGGAGCACTCAAAGAGCAATAATCATGAATATCACTGGGTTCTCGACGATAACATTCAGACTTGGAGAACATAGAAAAATGGCCGCCGTGTCAATGAGCCAGATATTGCTGCTGCCATGGTGTACGTCGAAAAGTATGCCCAAAAAAAACCAAATTGATATTACGGGTTTTGAAGAACCGAATTTTGTAGTTAAGCCCCCACCAAGGGCATTTAAGCGAAACTGCCACGTTTACTCACTCTTGCTCATAAAAAATAGCCTCCTGTATCGCTGGCGGTTAAAATACAACGAGGACGTGGATCTTTGCCTGCAGGTATTGCATGGGGGTGGTGCAACTGCCTCCTGTCTTTACTATATGGCAGATAAAGTTTCAACTTCAGCGAAAATGAGAGGCGGTAATCAAGACGAACTGTACAAAAACAATGACCCAAAGAAAAAGCTACTAAAAGCCAAGATGCTTGAAGCAGTGTGGCCTCAATACGCAAAAACCGTAATACGCTTTAACCGATTTCATCATTTTGTTGACTGGCGAATCTTTAGCAAGAGAAAGGGTATGCCTGATGTAAAACAGGCATAGAACAGCCATGCCATTTGGAAAAAACACACCCCCAGACGTAGGTAAAAAATACAAGTTCAAGCCAGGTAAAAGCGGAAACCCTAAAGGCAGGCCGCGCAAATTACCAGAGCTTGATAAACTCCTCGCGGACGTTCTTGGGGAAGAGAAGAATGGAGTAACGGCAGCAGAGGCTATTCTGATGCGCTTAAGGGCTGTTGCCGCCTCTGGTAACACTGCAGCGTCAATACGAGCAGCAGAAGTTCTCCTCGATAGAGCATACGGTAAAACAAGGCAGCCTATCGAGGGTAAGTTAGATATAAACCTTAGTACTGTCGACACTGACGTGAAAGGTATTATCGAAAAGTTTGGCCTGTTAGGTAGCGATGGCAAAAAAGAATTACCGCCAAGCTCTTGAGACATGGGTTAAAAATCCATACCAGTTTGGACACCTTCTTGGTTTTAGAAAGCTTGAGCCAATCCACAACAAATTTATCAATGAATTTATAAGGGCCGGAGCTGGCGAAGTGCGCGTGCTGCAGGCCCACCGCGGATCATACAAGACCACCTCTGGAATCGTAGGGCTGACCCTGCTCTTGATGCTTAATAGAAATCTTCGTATTTCAGTGACCCGCAAATCTCAAACTATGGCGAGTAAGATATTGTTTGCCATGGATCAAGTGTTCAAGTCAGATATCGTTCGAGCTTGGATGTATGCGGCTTATGGCGTAATGAAGATGGAGACGGATCGCTGGTCAAGCACGGCGATGCGAATTTCAATAAATAACCGAGTTAGCCCAGAGCCGTCGCTTCAAGCCTCAGGTATAGGAACCGCGCAAACTGGCGACCACTTTGACTTTGGATGGCTTGACGATATTATTACAACTGAAGATCGTTATTCGGAAAAAGAGCGCGGCGCAACCATCAATCATATTTATGAGATGGAGAACATCATTGACCCTAATGGAGTTACCCTATACAGTGGAACAGTATGGCATCCTGGCGATGCGTGGCGTGTGATTTTGCCCAACTGCAAAAATCCACTTATCTATCCGATCGGTACAGTTCCGATTCAAGAGGTAACTCCAGAGTGGATTTCCAAAAAACAGCGCCGTATGACTAAAGGTCTGTGGGCCGCAAATATGCTGTTGAGGCACGAGAAAGACGTGAATCCGGTTTTCAATAACCCTATCTATGAAAACTTACCAGAAAAAGCAGATGTGCGCAATTTTATGTACATAGATGCAGCGTTTGGTGGAAAAGATTCAACATCAATCTGGATTGCATGTTTTCATGGCGGATTAAGGTATATGCGAAAAGCAATGATGCTTCGTAAGGCAATAGGAAACCATTGGGATATGATAGAAAACCTTTTTTGGGGGAACCAGGTTCAAAAAATCTTTTATGAGTCCAACGGCGCTCAAAAGCTTATTGGTGATGAACTCAATAGGCGCATGCTCCCTTGTGAAGAGGTTAAGCACACTTCAAACAAGTATGCTCGAATCACAAATACTTTGCTACCAGTTTGGGATACTATACGATGGGATGAGTCATTGAAGCCGCCAGAAAATTATGTGTTTCAGGATTCGGATGAAGATACAGCGCCACACCCCATGATTGAATTGATGGAGTACAACGAAAATGCGGAGCATGATGATTCACCGGATGGAGCCGCGGGCATGATTGAATGCTTAGATAAAGTTGCAGGCATTGACCAAGTACAAGATTTTATCGATATTCAAACAGAGCTGCTGAGATAAAAAACCCCGGCGAGATTTAACCTCAACGCCGGGGAAAAAGAATCCAAAGGGAACTTGTTGGATATGCCACCGCATGCCACATCTCTGAACCGTCAATGTATTTGACGGATTAACTGTCACGACTACAAGGGTCAATGTCTGGGGTAAAGGTAGGTGTGGTGATCCCCACACGCAACAATCGTCCTGCGTTCTTGGCTCAATGCCACAAATATATGGAGCGGCAGACGCATCCGTATCATCAAATGTGTACGGTCAGCTATGAGCAGAAGACATTCCCACATGACCTGGCCGAACGGTACGAGGCAGGGTTTGCGAGCATGCAAGGCGTTGACCTGATCCTGCTTATCGAAGACGATGACTGGTACCGGGCCGATTACATTGCCCGGATGGTTGAGCGCTGGGAGTTTCACGGGCGTCCGGAGATTTACGGAATTAGCGATTCGCTGTATTACCACATTTTCAGCCAGCGGTATTGGCACAGCAAACACCCGGGCCGCGCGTCGGCGTATTCCACTGCCGTAAGTGCAAAGGCCAAAGTCAACTGGTCCGCGCTCGATCCGCTTTGGATGGACATCGGCATCTGGCAGCAGCTGAAAGGTGTCGCCGAAGAACTCCCTCACCGCATCTCTGTAGGCATCAAGCACGGTATCGGCGAATGCGGCGGGGTCGGCCATTACCCTGGGTTTTATGAGCGCCGTGACCCGGAAGGCATCGGCCAAGACAACGATTACGAGCAGCTGCGCGAATGGATCGGCAATGACTTAGCCTTTTATCTTGAGCGCATCAGGAGCGGGGCATGAAGTTCTCCAACATGCACATTGTCATGCTGTCCAATACGGCAGACAAAGAAATCTATGAGATGACGTACCGGGCCATCATGTTCGTGAATATGCACCGGCCAAAAAACTCGATCCTGACGCTGGTAGAAACCAACGTGAACCTTTCAGACGAGAAGTTTTACGACACGCCGTACAAGGTTGATCGTTTTCTCCGCAAGGCTCCGTTCAACTACAACGAGGCGCTGGCGTTTGCAGTTCGTGACTTTGCCATGCTCCCGACCGATATTTTCTGCGTACTGAATAACGACGTCGTTGTGCACCCGGGCGCCTTCGCCGCATTAATAGACGCGCTCGACCGTTGGGATGTCGTCAGCGCTTGGGCTGATAACTCCGTGCTTCAGCGGGAACATCAAGGCGAGGTCGAGGGCTATCTGCCGTCGCATTTTTTCTCTGGCTGGGCATGGGCATGCACATGGGGGATGATCGAGGATATTGGCTTCGAGGTATGTTTCCCGCCCGAGCTGCGGTTCTGGTATCAGGACAACTGGTTCATCGAGCAATTCAGACGAGCTGGAAAAAGACACGCGCTGATACGAAAGGCGGTCGTGACCCATCTGGAAAGCCGCAGCCATCGGTTACTTGATGACGTCAAGGCAGCGACCGTGGATCAAAAAGCAACCTATGATCGTCTGAGAGGGATACATGGCATCTGACATCAACCGAGTGATTCTGATCGGGCGTCTCGTGCGCGACCCTGAGCTTAAGTCGACAAGCAACGGTTCTTACCTTTGCCGGTTCACCCTGGCATCAAATCGCAGCACGTACAACCGCGAGACGCAAGAGTCAAAAGATAAAGTTGGCTTTTTTCCATGTACCGTGTGGGGTAAGCAGGCCGAGGTCATCAACAAGTATGTCAGCAAAGGCCAGAAACTGTGCATCGAGGGCCATCTCGACTTTTCTTCATGGGAAGGTACTGACGGTAAAAAGCACAGCGCTGTTGGCGTCGTGGTTGAAGCCTTTCAGTTTTTGGAAAAGAAAGGCGAAGGCAGGCCATCAGATAGCCAGCCTAACGGTGGCGCCGCGCATTACGACGGGCCGATGGGCGACGACGACATTCCATTTTAGGGGGAAGCATGTACCGCGAAGCATTAGAGCAACTTGGCCGAATATACCGGGAGAACTTCCCGTTCGCGCACATCGCGCTGGATATTGAAAAGGGGGTTGTGCCTGGCCTATTCCCCGGCATAAAATACCTCGCAGAAGAAACCCTGAAAGAATGGCCGAACGTGCCGGCGATCGCGGACTCCCGGTTCGACAATGCGCGAGAAAAGAAGTTCGCCATCAACAGCCTTGATAAAATCACCCCATCGGGCCGCGCGCTGATCGACCTGATGAACTCACCGGAGTTTATTGAATTTCTGGAAGGGCTAACAGGCATCAAAGGCCTCGTCGCAGACCCAGCACTGATCGGTGGCGGATACCACGAGATACCACCGGGCGGAAAGCTCGGCATGCACATCGACTTCGCGCGGCACTCAGTTAGCAGTCTTTACCGGCGCGTGAATGTGCTTCTGTACCTGAATAAAGGCTGGCGAGATAATTGGGGCGGCGATCTGGTGCTGATGAACGAATCGAAGGCTGAGCAAAGGATCAAACCCCGGTTCGGAACCATGGCCATATTCAGCACAACGGCGACCAGCTGGCACGGCCACCCAGAGCCGCTTTCCTGCCCTCCTGGCGCGTCGCGGAAGAGTATTGCGCTGTACTACTACACCGTCGAGCCCGGTGGCTCTGTAGAAAACCTCGATACAAAGTTCATGGAGTGATATGCACCCCGAAGCCATAGATTTCTGCGAATCGGTAAAGCGGCAATTTCCGCAAATGTTCCACGGTAAAATCGTGCTGGATGTCGGCAGCTACGACGTGAACGGAAACAACCGGCATCTCTTCAAGAATTGCACGTATACTGGAGTCGACGTTGCCGAAGGCCCGAACGTGGACATGGCTGGAAAGATTCACGAGATGCCTTTGGCTAATGATCTGTTCGACGTCGTAATCTGCACAGAGATGCTTGAGCACGATCCGAACTATGCGCAATCGCTGAGAACTATGTACCGCGTCATGCGCTCGGGCGGCTTGCTGATCATAACCTGCGCAACCACAGGCCGCAAGGAGCATGGCACCAGCCAAAGCGAGCCTGAGGCAAACCCTGGGTTCAAGAAGTTGGGAGACTATTATCGGAACCTGACGCGCGCGGATGTTCTTGAGGCGTTCAAACAAGAAGGCGCAGCTTTCTCTTCGTCGTTGTTTATAATCAATCCAGCGGTTCACGATCTGTATTTTTGGGGGAGAAAGGCATGAAAGCTGTCTGTATATCATTTAAACCGATGTCATTCCGCGGCGCGAGGTATTTCAAGATGCGGTACATGCGTGAAGATAATACTATCGGTGAGCAGGACTATACAGTCAGCGGTGCGCAGCAACTAAAGGCGCAAAACGGGTTGGATAGCTATGCCGAAATTCGAGGGAAAGAGTTTTCATGCACAGTGTTGGATGGTAGGTTCAACACCCTTATTCGCCGTGTCAGAATGATACTGGGGCTGAAAGCAAAATGATGAAGCTCGGGATATCATACAACCTGTTCGACGGTGAAGAGAACCTTCCAGCCTCGTTCGAAACGGTAAAGCATATCGGCGGGTTTTTTTCTGTGGTGTATCAAGAGGTGTCCAACACTGGCGAAAAGCGGGACATGACAAAAGCCTTGGAGCTTTGCAAAAAGCTGGGGATAAAGCATCACATCCTCTTCAAGCCAAACCACCTGGTTCCGGCAGTCTCAGAAGCGGCCAAGCGCAATGTCGGCATGGATATCAGCCGGTCGGTAGGTTGTACTCATTTCATGACTATGGATTGTGACGAGCTGTACAAGCCCGACGAGATAAAGCGTGTATGGGAAGACGTGCGCCGAGAGCGCCTGATCACTACAGCCTGCCAAATGCAGACGTACTACAAAAAGCCAACGATCTGCGTTGACCCTCCAGAAGATTACTTTGTCCCACTGATATACCAGATTGACGGGCGCCGCTTCGGCAGGGCAAAGAATTTTCCCGTGCAGGTAGATAAGACCAGAAAACTCGAGACGCTGCCAGAGGATCAGTTCAAGGTATACACTCGGAACGAAATCGAGATGCACCACTGGTCATATATCCGCAACGATATCCGCCTGAAGCTGCGCAACTCCTCAGCCGTTGTAAACTTCACAGACCGGGTCGAAGAGATCGCACAGTATTTCGACAATTATGTTGACGGCGAGCCTGCTTACTTTGGCGGTAGCGAAATCAGAAAATTACCAGTGAGGGTTTTATAATGGTTACGCTCGCGATGATTTCATCTCTCCTGTTGCTGTCTGGGCTGTGCTGCATAGGCTATGCGGCTATTCTGTACAATGCAAACGTTGGACCAACCCAAGACGTCTATGGCTTAGACCCTGCCAAAAAACAAAGCTCGTGGCCATTCTTTTGGGCTGGAGCGATTCAGTTTGCGCTCGGGTTATGCTTGTCATTGGTGGCGTCGACCTGGTACGCCATAAGCAGGGCCGCGTGATACTTATCCCAATTGATGCAGGCAAGATATCCGTGAAAAGCGAACAGCGGGCTCGCACGGTCATATCACTTCTGGCCATAGTGTTAAGCCGCGGCGATCGTCGATGCCTGCTTGGGTATGAAGCCGAGGTCGTGGGCGATGTCGCAAAGCACGGCTTTCATTTTCTGTATTGCCGGTTCGCGATAGTGCGCAAAGGCGACATGTACTCTTGGATATAATGATTGACGGAGCATAGTCGCGAGGCTTTGCGAGGCATGGGTCTGTTTTCCAAAAAGCCAGCAGTACGAGACAACACAATCTATGTTCAACCGGCCGTCTCCCCTATGGAGCACGCGCTGAACACTATCAGCCGGGCCAATGCAATCTTTTCAGATTCGCTCGGGATCAATACCGAAGGGGGGGACCCAACCAAATCGATCGACGTTACGGAATCCACGATCTTCGGCCCAGAAGCCAGAATCAAATACCGCTCGCTGGATATTGTTCAGCGTATCATCGACGCGCCAGCACACGACGCCCTCAGGCAAGGGTTTACTGTTAAAACCAATTACGACGATTATAAAATTGGTTCCATGATTATGGAGCGCCTTGAGTCGTTGGACTACAAGCGTGTGCTTTTAAAGTTCCTGATATACTCGCGTCTGTTCTCTCGCGGGTCGCTGATGTTCCCGGTCGTTCAGGAAACCAATATGCTGCCAGGCCGGCACCACCTGAAAGGGCCGCTGAAGTTCTCCAATCTTGAAAAGGTCGAAAAGCTTAATGTTGTGCGTGAGGAGCTATTTTCGTATCATGTTCAATCATATGACCCGCTTGCATCCAACTTCGAAGAGTTTGAATATGTAAACGTCTTTGGGATGAATCTTCATCCATCAAGGTATTACCTGCTTGTGCAGTCGCTCGACCCGGTTCGTCAGCGCGGTATTTCAACCCTTGAGAAGATCAATACCGCGTGCATGGGCCTTAACATTGCCGAGTGGACAATCGTCCAGCTTTTGCTTCGATACCGTTCGCTGATCGTAAAATACAACTCTGAGGAGCTGACGCGTGTACTGGCGTCCGGCAAGGGTGACTCTGCCGGCATAAAGGCCAAGATGACCGAGTTGCTGAACACGATCAAGATGCAGTTTACATCAAAATCGGTCGCAGCTATGCCTTCGACCTATGACGCTCAGTATCTGACGACATCGTTTGACGGGCTTAAAGATGCTACTGACTTTCTTTACTCGTATGCGTCTACAGTCTCGCGTATACCCCAAAACATTATTCGAGGCAGCGCCCAGGGCGAGCTGGCCTCAAGCATGAAAGATCAGCGCGACTATTTTGAGCTGGTAAAATCAGAAGAGCAAAACATCAAACTCGACGGCGTTTTACAGTTTATATTCCCATATTTGATCCACGAAAAAGAAGGCAAAATATATGACCTGTGCATGCGCAAAGGTATTGATCTTAACGATATAAATCCCCGCGTCGCATTCAACCCGCTTCAATCTGTCGATCCGATGCAGGATGCTCAGATACGCTTTACCGATGCCCAGACGTTCGGGCTGTTGCAGCAAAGCAATCTTATCGATGGGGAAACCTTGAAAAGCGAGGCATACTCAAAGATGTTTCCCCATGTTGAAATCCCAGAGTTCCCAGACATGGCCAGCGAAATGGTAAATGCTCCCGAAGACCCGTGGGGGTTGTTCGAGCGCACCAAGGTTGACTTTCCGAACGTATGGGAAACGATCCGCAAGGCCGCTGATAAGAAAGCAGCCTGATGAATGATCCCCTTCGCAAAAACTGACGACACAGAAACGGTCTATATGACCGTCTTCGATAACCTGATAAAGTTCATCAACCGAGAGTATCTTTCGCTGCTGCGCGAAATCATAGCTGAAGAGGAAAAAGAGCCGACGCTGCCCAACCAGGTCGAGCATAGATTGAACGCCTTTCAGTTTTCCGACTTCCGGGAAGACGTGAAAAGCATCACCGCGAAGGTTCTTGAGAAGCTGAAAAAGTCCAATATCTTCTCATCCATAGAGTCCGTTTTCACAGCGGTTGACAACCGGATACAGCGCAACATCATCGGCCAATACCAAAAGGCAAAGTTTCCGTTTAATAAGCAGACGTTCACAAAAGACATCCCAGCGCTTAACGATGCCATTAAGGAAAACGTTGAGCTGGTTCAGGCGATAGCAAAAAAGCAATCGCTGCAGCTTGAGATAGCAGTTCAACAGGCCGTGGTGCAAGGCTCAAACTTCAAGATCATTGAGCAAGAAGTCATGCGCCAAACCGACAAGGGCCGCGCGTATGCAAAATTCGTTGCCCGAGATCAGGTTGCAAAAGCCTATGCGTCGATCAATAAAGATCGGCAGACCAGCGCAGGCTTTCCGGGGTATATCTGGATATGCATGAACGACGCGCAGACACGCCCACGGCATCGAGACCACCACGGGAAGTATTTTCGATGGGACGACCCGCCAGAGATCAGGCCAGGAGTTCATGGTCATCCGGGTGAGGATTATCAATGCCGGTGCAAAAGTCGGCCGGCGTTCGGGCCAGAAGATCAGTCTCAAAGTGCGCCAAATATCTATCCAGACAATAAAGGTAAGCGGCCCGTGAAGAGAAAGTTTGTCGACTTCGACGGTAATGAGTTCGAGCGCACGGTCTGGGAATAATCCAAACCATGATTATTGTTGACAGTGGATTGACTCTCATGCACGGCGCGTTCGTATCGTGAAAGCGAAACGGATCAACAGAGCAACGACCAACCGCGCAGCATATTCACGCCCGGTTACGTTCTACGACAAACCTGAAAGGACGCCAGAAGGTTTTTTGGTGGTGCCGGTTATCGTGGCGCAAAAGGGCGTTCTGAACTATCCGGAGTATGGCACTAAGGAGCTTCTCGGTGATGATATTTTTTCTGATGAGTATCTTGCCTCGTGTGATGGCTGTCCTTTTGTCGTCGATCATCCTACTGATGAAAACGGCAAGCCGGTTGACGTCAATGGTGATAACTTCAAACAGCTTATCGACGGAATACTTTACAACCCTCAAGTCGACAAGGCGAACGGCCGGGTATTGGGTCTGGTCAAGATTTTCAACCCCGCAGTTTGTGACGCTGTCGAACGAGGTGACCTTCGAGAGCTTTCGCAAGGCTATAATTGCAAGGTCATTGAGCAAAACGGGATTTACGACGGGGAAAAATACACCCGCGTTCAATCCGATGTCGTAATGAATCACATCGCGCTTGTCGAACAGGGCAGGGCCGGTGACGCGGTGAAAATTCTCTATAACAACCGGGCGAGAGTTGAGCTCGTACCTGCCCTAAGCAAAGAATTTGAAAAGTTCGAACGGAGGCGCGAGAACATGAAAACAAAACGCAAGAATGTGGACGAACAGACCACAGCCGGAAAGCCGAATCCGCAAAATACGGTGAACGAAGAAGAAAGCGAAGCCCAGCAAGCGAGCGAAGACACACGTATGTCCAACCTCGAGGCAAAGGTCGAATCGCTGGCAACAGCGGTGGCTCAGCTTGTCGAGAAGATGGGCGGAACCCAAAACGAGGGCGATGAAGATGCGGAGAAGAAAAAACTCCCAACAGAAAACGCCGAAGATACTGAGAAGAAAGACGACAAAGAAAACTCTGACAAAGAGGTCATGAACCGCGTCACAAACTCTCTCCCCGGTATCGTCGCCAAACAGGTCCAAGGCTACATGTCAGAGATGCAAACCGCAGCCGCACAGGCTATGGCGCTTCTCGGCGAAGACGCTCAGGACTTGGCGTTCCGTATGAACGACATCCCGACTTATCGTAAAGCGGTGCTGAAACGCACAAACACCTTCTCCGAAAAAGAAGTGAATGCCATGAATGAAACTGAAGTGAAGGCGACGCTTGCTGTTCTGACAAAGACCGCAAAGCTGCGCATCAACGCTGCAGTTGACGATGAGCAGTATTCTTCTTACACACCAGATGGCGACCTGATCTCACGATCAGCGTCTGACCTCTAAGGCAGGCAAAACATGAGTGCTCCAACAGTACCAACAAGCCGTCCGGTAAGCTCAATCAGCGAACCGGCCGCAGGGTCGCTCGGAACCTACGATCCGGCCGCTCAAGAAGCACCAGCGCAAAAGGTGCTTACAGCGTTCGACTTCGGCGCTCTCGTTGCTGCAGGTAGCGGCGGCGCAGACGTTGTTAGTTCGTCGACATCGCAAAACCTTTTGGGTGTTGCGCTTATCGCGAACAACGCCGGAGACTATGCAAACAATGCATATCAAGCGGCAGACATCGCCGGTATCGGTCGTCGCGGATACTATATCGTGAAGATCGACCCGGACAACAAGCCGAGCGTCGGCGGCGCGATTCGTGTATCGTTTGCAACCGGCAAGAAAGGCTGGCTGACATCTGCGGCAGCATCAAGCCTTTTGATCGCGCAGACAGCAGGCATCCGCATCGAGCGCGTGTACGACACGGTGGCAGAGGTTTATCTAAATGGTAACCCAGTCTACCCAATCAGCGGCTCGTAAGCCAAGGAGATATGAATGAAGCCAATTGACTTTACCAACAACCCGATCATGCGTCGGGTTAATGAGCTTGCGAAGGCAATCAACGCTGGTGTCATGAGAGAGCAACCGGGAACCCGGGGGTTCAAGCTCGATGCGCCATCTCGCGGAGACATGTACTTCGACACCGAAAACACACGCGGTGAAAAAATTCGTGTGCGTGTGAACGCGGTAGTACCATCACAAGAGCTGTTTTCTGTCGCCCAGGAACTTGTGCGCTCAGCAGACGAGCCATTTGCCAGCCGTGACGTATTTCCCGAAGACACTGGTTTCCACCCAGGTTCTCGCGAGATCGCATACGACGTTCTGACCGATCAAGGTGAGGCGGAAGCCGTAGCCATCGGGCCAGCAACGCCAGCGGTCACAGCTGCAGACGTGGTTATCGGCCGTAAGTTCCAGCCGACCTGCAAAATCCCGCAAACCGTAACGGTTACGCGCGACGACATGCAGCTGCTGGACATGCGCCAAGACCGCGGACTTTCGCCACTCGTCGACCTGATGAACGAGAAGCTGCTCACAGCAAAAAAGAACATTGAGCGCACACACGATCGCATCGTTTGGCAAGGCGCAGAGATTCGCGGTGTCGCAGCTGGCCGCATTCTTGGGTTTAAAGACTTCGTGTCTACAGACTCGAGCGCATACGGTGGCAACGCGCCAACAGCCGGCAAGATGGAAGCTGTACCGAACGTCGGTGGAGCAACCACATGGTTCCAGAAGTCGTCAGAGCTTATCATTGCCGACATCGCGCGGGCGCTGTCTTGGGTGAAGCGTAACAATGCTTACAACCCAAACACAATCGTTCTGCCTCCATCGGTAACGGTGAACGCTCTCGGCTTCCGTAAGGTAACCGCGACTGACCCGACACCACTGATCGAGTGGATTCAGCGTGCGGCGAAATTGACGCTCGGCAAAGAGATCAAGATCGTCGTGTCGAACGCGATGCAGAAAGGCACCGTCTCTGGCACAACCCGCCCGATGACATGGCTCACTGAAACCGGGTTCCTCGTTCTGGAAGCAGACAAGAAATACGGTTGTATCGCGACTGTCGAACCCTTGACGATGCTGGCTCCGGTCACGCTCGTGGACGGTTCAATTCAGCAAATGCTGCAGATCAAAACTGCAGGTTACCAAGGCAAGCACCCGGGCGCGGCATACGTCGGCACCGGTATCCAGCTGGGTAACAACATCAGCTAAGGGCCAAGGCGCAGGCTATGGCAATCAATCCGGCGATCGCTCGACTTTATTTGGGGTCGACTGTTTCTTCGGATAAGATTGCCAGAGCTTGCGCCGATGCTCCTTTCCTCATGGAGCAGTATGGAATTACTGAGGAAAACACCGAAGAGTACAAATATCAATTCCTTGGGCGCCTGATGGTATGCCATCTGCTGTGCATCATGGGAATCAATCCTGTAATTTTATCAAAAGCCGTTGGTGACGTATCAGTCAGCCAGGCCGATATCCCGCGCGGAACAGACAAAGGTATGACACCGTTCCTTTGGGAGTTCCTGAAATTTGTTGACCGTTCAGAGTTCCCGGTCAGCGTATAGCGTGAAGATCGACGACTCGAATCTTAAGAAATTCCAGAAGCAGTTGAAGCGTCTAAACAAGATGCGCGTCCGGCTTGGGGCTGTCGGCATGCACGAAGGCGATATTTCAAACTCTGACCTTTTTATCATCCAAGAGTATGGCGCTCCACTGAAAGGCGGGTCAAGAATACCTGCGCGTGCATACCTGCGCCGCACGTTTCAAAATCAGACTGTGCTGAAAGGCATTCAGGCACGCACGCAGAAGCTTATCGAGAAAAACTACAAAGACGGTGAGTTCAATTTCACAGCTATCCTTAACGGTATCGGAGAAGATATGATTGGTTCGCTGCGTGAGACCATTACGCGCGGTGATACGGTGCCTCTTGCCGACAGCACAATCAAAGCTCGGCAGCGTAAGGGCATCGCCTCTACAATCCCAGGTATCGCGACCGGCCAGATGATTAACTCTTTGCAGTACGAGACGATCCAGTGAGCGTAGCAGCAGCAAACGAAGGTTTCATCAAGACAACGATTGTCTGGTCAGCGCTCGGCCGCACAGGCGGCGAAGAGGGGGCAGTAGATACCCCTGTGCTTGGGTCAGAAACTGTCGAAGGAATGGTTGTTGAAAAAACCCAAAAGACGCTGAACCTTTCGTCTGATGGCAGTGTTGGAGCGAACGAGCTGGACGTTTACTTTTTTGTAGATCGTCCGGTGTTGTCTACGGATGCGGCGCGGTTCATTGAGATCGGTGATTCGATGGACATGGACGGTTACGGGGTTTTCAAGGTGCAGCTTGCTCGCTACCGGCCAGAAGGCAACTACACAAAAGTCACTGTCCGCAATACCGAGCGCCCGGAGATTAGCTGATGGCGTTTCCACTGACACAGCTTTTTGAACTTATTACTCTGCGCACTGGCTTGAAGGTTATCGCGGACGGACTTGATAACGAAACACCTCCGCTGCCGTATATTTTGGCGTCATTGATCCAAGAGAGTAAGTACAAAAGCTGGCAGACGCTGCGCTACGACATCGAAACGTCCGGGGAGCCAGGCCGAGTTTATGTAACTCCAACCGATACACAGATGCAGTTCTCCGTGGTTTATGCGGCTCAAAAGGTTTCTGCATGCAGAGCTATGGCGAGGCTGCTGTATAAATACTTCGCGACCGATGGATTTAAACTTGCGCTAAAACGGATTGACAATGTAAGTCTTGTGACTGCGTCAGAGATTCGTGAGCTCAAGGTCGCAAAGGCAAACTTCTTTGAACGTCAAAACAGCTTCGACTGTAAATTACTTTGGGCAGACAGCATTACGGAATCATTCGTCGATACAATCGAATCAGCAACAGTTAAAAGAGAAGCACCCGTAGAAGGGCAGTGAGGAAAACATGGCAGCAATTAACGACATAATCGTCAGCGTCATCAACGGATCGATGACCGCAACCGGCGTGAACTTCGGTGTTCCGCTTCTGATTGGATTTACCGGATCAAAAACAATCGTGCGTTGGGGCTCAGGTAACTCTGGCGCCGTCGCAGTATCGGTCGACCCGCAGGTCGTGTTTACCCTGCGCGTGATCGTTTCCGGCTCATCCTACATCTACGCAATCGGCTCTGAAAATGATGTGACTATCACCGTCCCAACTACGGCGCGTGTCCGTGATCTGCTGACTGACTTTGCAGCAAATGCCAGCGCACCTATTAAGGCGTTGATTGGCTTACAGGCGACCGGAACTGGTTCAGGATTGGTCGAGCAAACTGTCGACGCTGACGATGTATTGGCAACTATCGAGAGCGCGGGCATATCTTACCTCAAGGTGATTGATATTTCACAGCTCCAATACTACTATGCCTCAACGAGCGCCGAGTACAAGATCGTCCAGAATGTTCTGGCATCCTCGCCAAGCCCGAACGTGATCTATGTGCTCGACTGCTACGGCAAGACCGGATCGACGCTGACCGCATACGTTGCACTGTATGACGTCGGTCAGTGGTACGTCGCGACGACCACTGCAACAGATCAAACTACACAGCAGACGCTGGCGGATCATTTCGATAGCATCAAGCGGATAATCCTGTTTGTGTCAAACGTAGCCGCTCGGCCCACCGTGGTTGGCAACGGACGCGTCTCCGGTATCATTCACGACGTTATCGCAGACCACCCAGAGGCATCATGGGCGGCAAAGGCGCTGCCGAACGTACCGGGGCAAGGATGGAAGTTCATCAGTGATCTGCAAGGTCAGACTCCAAACGCAAGCGCGACGCTGACAGATCTCATTACTGTCCGAGAAAACAAGGCTCAGAGCTATGTTTCCAAAAACGGGCTGAACTATGTAGACGGCTCCCAGATGTGGGATCAGACACAGCAGATTTACATCGATCAGGTTATAGGCCGCGATTGGATCGCGCTGAATCTCGAGACTGATTTGCTGACATTGTTCGTAAGGGCCGCGGCGCAAGGCTCGAAGATCCCGTATACCGATGGCGGTATTAATCAGGTGCTTTCAACGATCGCAAACCGTCTCACCACGGCGGGCAAGCTGGGCATCGTCGCCCCGGTTGAAACTCAGATTCAGGCCGCAGCGTCTTACGACGGTGTATTCCGGTTCAATGTCACATCGCTGACGCGCACAGAGATCGAAGCGCAGTCACCGGAAGATATCACGGCACGGGTGCTCTCTGGCGTTAAGTACTCGTACATCGAAAACACGCCGATCGAAAAGGTAGAAGTCACAGGGATTATCCTGCTGACAGAATAAGGAGCGCACCATGTCCAAGCAGCAATACCTCGGAGTATACTCCCCAGACAATGTCGACGTGATCGTCGCCGGGCTGACCATCGATGGCCTTGGCGAAGAAATGATCGAGGTCGAACGCCTCGACCCGGAAGATTTCAAGGCAAAGGTTGGCCCCAAGGGGGACACAACCTTCGTCGAGAACCTGAACCGGGCGGGCAAGATCAAGATCAGCGTGAAGCAAAACGCCGGCAACGCTCAAAAATACCTCCGAGCTTTGTCCGCGGCCAGGTCTCTGTTTGCGGTTCAGATCGTGGCCAAGGGGTCTTACACCGAGCTCGTAAACGCAACGACCTGCGTTGTAGGGCTGACCCCGAGAAAAAACTTCAAAGCCGACGAGCAAGACCGTGTGTGGGAAATCCTCGCGGCCCAGATCATCGAGCAGGATAACTGATGGCCGAAGGGGTTGAGGAAAAAGAGCCGACCGAGCTTGAGCGGCTACAAAAAGACTGGGGGTTCACTCTCCGGTCTGAGGAGCTTCCCGGCGGCTTCGTGGTTCATTACCTCGAGTTCAAAGACGGCCGCGCATACAAATTCCAAGAGCCGGAGTTCTTTGCCATCCATGAGCAGATACAGGAAAGCCGTGACCTGTATGTCTCGGCGATGCGCCTTGGCCTGAATAATCTCCATCCCCTTAACGAAAATTCTCCAAAAATTGATGAAGCGTATCTCCGCAAAAAGAAGAACCGCGGCGAAGGCCTCGGCCTTTGGGCAAAGTTCTTCACGGAGGTACTTTTTCGGGAAACTGACGAAGAGGGAGTTTAACGCGCTGGTCCGCGGATTCCTGAACGATTGGTTTTACATGATGCGCCTCGGGTTTGTTACCTTTGACTGCCTCAACAAGATTTCTGTCTCCCGCTATCTGTTGCTGTGGCGCCAGTGTTACATCCGAAAGATTTTCAAATCATAATTTCGATTGACGCTGAGTAAATCCCGAAAGGTAGCAGGCCGTGGGTAAAGCACTTCAAGTCGTTCTCTCCGAGATGACCGTAAAGGATGCCGCAACGGCGTCGCTCACTAACATTTACCGTAAGCAGGAAATGGTGAACAAAGCTCTTAAGCAAGGAGAGCAGCAAGCGCAAAAAACGCAAAAGTCTTTAGAGGCGATGTCGCGCGGAATGAAGGCCATTGGTGACAACGTCAAGAAGATCGGTGGCAGTAGCATCGGTAGCGTAAATGCCGGCATGACTGGTGGCGGGTCTGCTTTGATTTCCAGGATACCAGGCATCGGCGGCCTTTTCAGTGCAGCATCCAGCGCGGTCGAATCGGCTGCTCAAGAGTTCATCGCTGGCATCTCTGCTTCAAAAAATATAAAACTGCTCTCTTCAAACTTCGCCGCGGCCATGGGTATCGGACTGGACAAAAGTATCTATCGCGCACGGGACCGCATGGCTGCGTATACGAAGCTTGGAGATATCGGAGTCGACAAAAGTCTTGTCGGGAAAAACCAAGGCGCCCTCGAGCAGTTTGCGCGCTCACAGGGGCTTGGATCTATGGAAGAGGCCGTGCAGGCTTTGGCAAGCGGACAGATAAAGCAGGGCCGCGGACTTTCGAAGTCACAGATCGATCTGATCAATTCATACAAAGACTTACTTGGCAACGCGCACACGGCCTCGACGGGCTTCGAGCTGATCGCTGCTGTACTGAAAGACGCCGAGAAAGAAACGAAGAAATACTCTGATGCACTCGGCAAGGGCGATCTCTACAAAGACAAAAAAGGGAAAATGCGCCGAGGAGCCAGTGCGGCAGACCTCATTGCTCAAGAGGGCGGCATCCAGACCGCAGAAGAAAATTATATGGCCGGTGGTGCCAGCTTGTTCGGTGGTTCATACGAGTCGATGAATAAGACCAGAACGCAAGATCGGTTACTTAGATCTAAAACTTTGGGTATAGCGAAAGCTGTCAGTAAAATGCAGCAGAAAATCGTTGGTCGCGGTGCTGGAATGGTCGAGGCATTTTCTGAGGGCGGTTTTTCTGGTGCCGCAGATTATTATAAAAGGCAATCAGCGTCTGAAGAAGAAGTGGATGTTCTGCCAGGAAAAGCTGAAGGCGGTCCGGTTGCCGCTGGTAAGATGTACACCGTAGGCGAACACGGCCGCGAGGCATTCATGCCAAATGCAAACGGCCGTATTATGTCAGCGCAGGAAACAAAGCGCATGGGCGGTCGTGGTGGGTCCACGATCATAAACAACATCACGGTTCCGCTGGCCGGGTTCGCGGAGATACTCGAACGCGAGACCATAAAGGCTATGAACAAAGCCGGCCGCACGTTACTACCGATGCACCTTGGAGTGCAGCCCAGAGGATAGATGGCATTACTCGGACAAATAGCCGGGAGCGCTGGTTCAGTCGGTCAGGCAATACAACTGGCCGATTCTCTTTTCCAATCGCAGGTGACTATCAAGGAGGCCTCTCCGGGTGGGCTGAGCGGGTTCCTGCGAGATCTTAATCCGTTCGGTGATACCGTGTACCTCAACGTGACCGAGACCGAAGACCTCGACATTGTGATGGAGATCACAGAGCACCCGGTCGGCGATGCTGGTGCTATTCAGGATTATGCGTCGAACGCTTCCACGCCGTTTATTCTGACAGGAGTCCTGACGAACCGAAATCTTGATCTGAAGGCAGACCCGGTTGGAGCGATCGCTTCGCGGGCATCGGCGTATGCCCCGAATGCATTTGCTGCAATAAAGTCAGGGGTATCAGCTGCCAGCAAGTTCTTTGATCTTGGCGAGGATGAGATCACTCGAAAACTTCGCCTGTTGAACAAATGGGCGACCAATGCGACACCGGTAAAAATTACCGGGGCCAAGTTCACATTGAGCAAAATTGTTGATGCGGACACCACGTTCATGATAAAAAATATCAAGGCTCTTTCGAATTCAGAACTTGGAGATGGGGCAGGGTTTCAGCTAACATTTGTAAATCTTTTGACTCTGGGAGACGCGCCGGCAGGTAGCAGTACTGGTGTGAAGCTATTAAAGCGCGTTGCGTCAGTGGTGCTGAACCCATTCAGGTAATATGGCAGATATAATCTCACTCGACATTTCCTCCGACGTTATCCCGGTCGATAAGATATACACGTTCTCAAATGGGTCGTACCTTTGCAGATTTCGCAAGAATGACTCCGGTATTTTTACCGTTGAGTTTTACACGTCAGACGGACAGAACTTTCTTTTTGCAAATAAACTTACTTACGGTCAAAACGTGATCGATTCAATCCTTGCGCCCTTTTCAGACAAAATCATCCCGCTGAGCATTAACGTGCTCCAAGGAGTATCCGCCCCCAAGGAGATCGACGGCAACACGCTCGGCCAGGATGTAGTGCTGGCGACCGCGATAAATGAATAATGGCAGGCGAGTATGGAGTCAGCGGCTATGGTTATCGGCAGGCCGTCATCACTGTATATCAGCAGGCGGATGCGCTTGGCCTAAGTGCAACGTCTGAGATATTTTTTCGGCAACCTTTCAACCGGCTTGGGTATTCGATCAACTTTTCATTTTCTCGGACCTATACATCGAGCGGCCCGTTTAATGACTGCAACATTCAAATTCAAAACCCAACACAAAACGTGGTCGATAGCCTCACTATATCTGGGCCGGGTAAGTACGCCGGTCGTCCGCGTGTCGAGATTCGCGCGGGCTACTCAAAGGTGCAGATTGACCGTCGTGCCGATGCGAATAAGCTGAAAAACTCTTTACCCTTAATTTACACCGGATTTCCATACGAGATGTACGATAACAAGGTGCGCGGTGGTAGGGTGTTCAGTGTAACCTTATTCGATGCGCAGGCTGTGAATTTATACGGGAAGGCTGCGCGATTTTTTGGGACGTTTGCCGCAGGATCACGGCTTGGAGATATTGTGCAGGCTTTGGCAACGGCGGCAAAAGTGAAAATTGACACAGCTGACCCAATAGCAGAAAACCTATTTGACGGACGGACTTCGGCAAAGCTATTTTACAATGGCCGCTTTGTACTGCAGGACATTTTGCCAGCGCTTGGCCGGTCTTATGGGTTCTCGATCTCAATAAACCCGCAGGGCGTATACGTGTGCCGTTCGTTGGTAGCCGCACCTCGCCCAGGTAAAGCTGATGTGTTGAGCGAGCAAACTGGATTGATTGAAACTCCGTCTCGGGTTAATGCATCTCACTGGCAGGCAAAGACTCTTTTCGGATTGCCGCGGCTGTATTTCCCCGGCGATTGGGTTACAGTGAAGGCTCCTTTTTTAAAGCGATACACAGGACAAGATAACGTGACCGGATGCGTGATCGATGGAGACTATAACTTTTCAGACTCAACAGGAGAGTGCACATACGTTGTTGCACCGGAAGGGGAGCCGGCGACCTATTTCCCATTTATCAGGCAATGAACTTTCTGGCTGATACACTAAATGCTTGGCTGGACGATCGTCTTGGACAGGTCGAGATGTCATTTCTGGCAAAAATAGTTGCGTTCGACAAAGAAAAAATGCAGGCCACTATCCGGCCTCAGTTATACGCATTCGCACAAGACAATACTGCAGAAGCAAAAACCGTGATGAACACGCCAGACGTCAATAATGTCCCTGTTGAAATGCTTTATGCCGGCGATGGATGTTTTGTTCGCCCGGACTACCAGAAAGGTGACATGGTTTCAGTGTCGTGCTATGCCTCACCGATTGACGAGGTATTGATCGGAAAAGCCAGGGCAAACAGTAAGCAAAACCGATTCTCGTTTTCCTCATGCACCGTGCGCTTTGGCGTTCTCCAAAAAGGACTGACGGTTCCCGCAGCGTTTGCCTCAAAGTCAGGACTGCTCATTGGCCGAGGGACAAACTACATTTGGTTTGACGGTGCGAGTGTTCGGGTTGAGGGCGATTTCGTGGTCAACGGAGATATCACTGCCGACAATGTAACCGCGACAGGTGATGTTGTTGCCGGAACAGTAAGTCTAAAAACGCACGTGCACAGCGGTGTTACAACAGGGGGCGGGTCTTCTGGGCCGCCGGTATAATGGCAATCAAGGATTTTAAGCTTACATCCAGCGGTGATCTCGATCTGGACAAAAATTCAAACGTGACCGTACTTCGCGGAAAGGAGGCGCTGACACAGATCGTGCAAAACGCGCTTTCACTGTGGAAGGGCAACTGGTACAACGATATTACGCGCGGGGTTGATTGGCAGAACGTGCTGAAAGCACAGTACAACCGAAACGAAGTCATCTCTATTATCACCGCTGCCATAAAGCGGGTTTCATATATCACGGACGTCATCGACGTCAGCCTGAAGGTTAATGATGGAGACCGAACTGCGCTGATCGCGTATACGGTGCAATCGACCGATGGAATCGTGAACGGTAGCGAGGCAATATGAGTTGGGGTGTAAACGAGAACGGATTTCAAAGACCAACACGAGATGAACTGGTAGAAGATTTAAAGTCAAAGTTTGTGGCGAAGTTCACCGAGGTTGTTGGTGGCGTTGCGTACGTGCCGTCGACTGAGCCTGAAAGCATTCTTGGAGTGCTTTCAACAATAAATCCAGATGCCCTTGATATTGTATGGCAGGCAATCGAAGATGTGTATTACTCTCTGTTTATTTTGACAGCGGTTGGCGTACAGCTTGACCGGGCCGCATCTCCCACTCTGCGCAGGGCCGCGACAAAATCCAGCGCGACAGTCGCGTTTGTCGGCGACCCGACTACGATTATCCCTGCAGGATCAATCTTCGAGACCGAAGACAAACGCGGCTATGCTCTGCAGTCGGACATAACGCTCGATTCGTATGGTGAAGGCGAGGGCTTAGTGCAGGCTGTTGTCGCTGGCATTGCAGGTAACGCCCCTATCGGTGCGATCAGCTTTATTCCGGTGTTTATTTCAGGACTGGACACTGTCTCAAATACAACGCCTGCGCTCAACGGTCTTGATATCGAGAGTGATGCGGATTTTCGTGAGCGGCTCCTTGAAGATCGGGAGGCAGACAGAACCAGTTCTCTGCAAGCTATTATTGATGCCGTCGCTGCGGTGCCGAACGTTTCGCGGGTTCGAGGATTCGAGAACACTGAAAATTCGACTGACTCTGACGGGATTCCACCGGGCGCGGTGGAAATTGTAACACGAGGGTCGGCGACAGATCAGGCAATCGCGGATGCAATATTTGAAGTTAAGGGCGCTGGAATCGGAACGCACGGCAGCATCACAACGCCAGTGGTTGACGCCAGCGGTGATACGAAATACATTAAGCACTCTCACGTAGAAGATGTCGACATCTATATCTTGCTGACTTTGGTCGTAGATGAAAACTACAATTCAGCAACCGCCGAGCCTGAGATCAAGCAAAGATTTTTGGACTATATTGGCGGCGTAAACCCATCAAGCGTCACCAGTGAGGGACTCGACGTCGGTGACGATGTCTATGCTTGGAAGCTGCAAGCAACACTGTTTGAAGTTGCAGCATCATCGATTCCAGGTATTGTCGAGCCAACCACAAAGATCGGAACCGAAACTGGAGACCGTACGTATGATCTGGTTGAAATTGCAGTGCGCGAAAAAGCAATTACAGATTTCTCTAAAATAAGCATTGTTTACGAAAGCTGATGGAACTGACTGCAGAAAGCCTGATCGCGAAGCTGCCCGACTTTTACGACAAGTCAGCAAATTCAAACAACGTAAAGATTCTGGAGGTTATCGCAGAGGCTATGCAGGATGCTTTAGATGCACTGCAAAGTGTCCTCGATTTAACAAACCTTGAGAATGCGACAGGAATTAACCTTGATCGGTTCGGCAGAAACTATGGGGTACTGAGAAACGGGCTTACTGATGACGAACTACGCACGCTCATAAACGCAAAACGCGCAGGCGGCGCAGGCGGCGCAGGCGGAAATTCTGTAAACACAATTCTTAACTGGATCAAATTGTATGTGCCAAATTCAACGCCTCACTTGGTTGAGCTATGGTCGCCTGTGGCCACATACTTTCTCGACGGGACACGTGACCTTGATGACTCATGGACATTATCCAGTTTGCAGATTGGTATTTTTTTGGATGGGTCACTGTTACTGGATGGGTCGTATGATCTTTCTGGAATACCACTTTCGAGTTACCGTGGGTTTTATATTCAGGCAGACGGTTTATCAACGGAGCAGCAGGCAGCAATCCGAAAGGTTCTGCCAGTTCTCAAAGCCGGTGGTGTTTATGGGGTTTTGAATGGGTAAGTTTCATGAGTATTTAACAGGGAAACGTGTCGTGCTGGTTGGGCCGGCACCGATTCTTGTGGGTCGCGGAACCGGCGCAGAAATAGATTCTTTCGACGTCGTCGTGAAAACAGGGCCAGCTATCTTGATCGATAGCCTTGATTATTTTTCAGACTATGGACGCCGATGTGATGTGCTGTACATGAACGCGACCTTTTGTCGTAATCTACCGTCGCCCCCAATCCATAATATGAAGTCGCGTGGACTAAAGTATGTTCGGGCACGAATAAACCTTGAAAATTTAATTAAGCCACTGAGTGTTCATTTTGACGTTCACGTTCTCGAGGCCGATTTCATCAATCGGATTTTTATGGATTCATTGGCACTTATGGGCACGATTGCGTGCTTGGATATTTTAAAGGCTTCGGTCACAGAGCTGCACATCACTGGATTTGATTTTAATACGTCACGCGGCCCGACCATGAAAGAGATCAATATTCCTGGCAAGGGCAATTATGGCGAATACGTGACAGGATATGTCGACCCAATAAAAAAGGATATGGAATTCATGCGGGTGCAAAAAGATGCGCACAACCACGTGAACGACACTCGGCTTATTAAGCAACTTCATGGAGAAGGCAAAATAACCATGCCTGACTACGTTGAAGAAAAAATGAATTTGCTGCTGTCTTTGGCAGCTGCAGGAGAATAAAAATGGCAACTATTCCAAACCCAGCCAAGTCAAGGACTTGGGATCTTGGCACATCTGCTAATGGAACATTTTTTGATACTGAGTTTAATCAGCTATATGCAAATGATAACAACCTTAATGGGCGCGTTCAAACACTCGAGGCAGGCGTTTTACAATACGCGAAAATCAGTGACACCAAAGCGGCGAACACCGCTGGCGGGACTTTTAACAGCGGAGCAGATCAAACGCGGACATTGAACACTGAAGATTCTGACACTGGAAGTATTGTTGCAATATCATCCAACAGATTTACACCCATTGCTGGGACATATATTATACAGGCAAGCGCACCAGGTTTTGGCGTTGAGACACATCAGGCATTTTTATATAACCAAACTGCGGGTGCCGACGTGTCCGGCTGCATTGGCACATCTGAGAGGTCAAGCGCGGTTGATTCCGTGCAGTCGCGATCTTTTGTCATTGGTAAGTTTACAGCCAATGGAACAGATGCTTACGAAATTCGACATCGGTGCAGTAGCAGTCTTGCCACACAAGGTTTCGGAAATCCTGCCAATTTAGGGCGTTCTGAAGTTTACACCATTGTTGAACTCTGGAAAGTAGGATAATGGAAAAAGAGTTGTTGTCCGCAATCATAGGTGCTTCGGCATCTGTTGTTGTCTTTGGCGTTGGTGCGTTAATTCAACACGGGAAAAATAAGCAAAAGTTTGAGACTCTGACAAACGATGTTGCCTTGTTGAAGGCAGAGCAGGTGAAAAAAAACGAATACGAAAACGAGCTACTTGAAGTGCACCGCCGAATCGACAACCACAGCAAGAAGTCAGACGAGCGAAGCACTGAAACGCAGAAAATGCTGTCCGATATAAAGGACAGCATCGCTGAAATGAAAGGCTACATCCGTGGCCGCTGGGGTAATGGTCATGCCGGAGAATAACATCATCGACGACGCGATCGCAGAGGTCGCAAGAATGCTTAACGCGATCGAGCTGGTCGCCATGCCGATGAATGCAGACAAGCAGGGATCGCTTAAGAAGTTCACCGATGCGGATAATGACAAAGGCAACGACAACGCATTCGCAGCAGCGTGCGCCTTTTACTCTACGTGCCTTGTTCTCGAGACCATGACCGGCAAGGACATTGATATCGAGAAAGCCTACTATGCGTGCGTGCAGTCTGGCGCGATCCGTAAACAGGATGCATTGATCTGGTCGTATGAAAAGATCGCGTCAACGCTGGGGATTTCAGTGAAGCGCTTCGATGCGCTGTACATCAAAGGCAATGAAGATCTGATGATTGATATGCTGCGAAAAAACGTGCCGCTTGTGGTCTTCCTGGGAGCACCGGATCTGCTAAACCATGTTGAGCCAGCGCATGGCTTTATCCGTACAGCTGGTGAGACTTTGGTTTTGCTCAAAGACGTTGGCTGGCAAAACGACACCCACTTCAGCGTCAGTGATCGCAGAACCTTCCATTTTGAAAAAGATGTCCGCAAATACTCAAAGATTGACTACGGAGCACTTGCGGGGACACAGCGCAAGGCGTACAAGTTCGGGTATTACGTCGTTTAATTGACATCATGAGATGCCCTGTCAAAGGCGGGCATGAGATTAACCCTTTTGCTTTTCAGTATTTTTTTAATTCTGCTGACCGTTGCGCTGGCGGCATTTATTGAACCTCGTTCAGGAAGTGTATCTGGCGGTGGATGGACAATCCCATTTTGGCCGTTTGTGCTTTTTATCTCGGTCGTGATAAACCCATATATTCACGATCTGGTGAAGCTATACTTTCGATACAAGGTTGAGATTGCGAAAGCGGAAAATGGCATCGATGATAAAAAAAATGACGAACCGCCTCCACCGCCTCCACCGCCTCCAGCCGATCCGCGCCCGACAGTGACAGTGAAAAAATAATGTGGGAAAAAGTAAAGACCGGCGCCAAGATTGCGGCCGCAGCTGTGCTTGCAGTCTTGGCGTTTCTCTTTGGCAGAAAGCTCTGGGCGCTCTTCCATGGCGGAATCGTAAAAGAGGTTGGTGGAAAGATCGAAAACCCAAACCGAAAAGACGACCTGACAGAAGCCGACCGCGTGAAGAAGGACCGCGAGGCACTGAGTAAAGATATATGAAGGCCGCTGCTGCGCTGTTGCTACTTTCCCTGTCTGTAAGCGCGGCCCCGAATTGGGTGCCGGCACACCTGGCTGATGCGTTTGACCGCCAACAAGAGGACTCAAAAAAGTATGAGGCTATTCTTCGCGCTGGCTATCAGATCGTTGGATGTGAAGTACTTGAAGATTCGGTAAAGATTACTATTCGCCGCGCGACGCTTGTGGGAGAATTTTTTCAGGATTTAAAAGCGCAGAAATGCGAATACTCCGGCAACCGGTTTACAATCCACTTAAAGCCTGCCGAGCAACCTTTTCCATGGAAAGAGGTTTTAATCACCGGGGCGTTATCAATCGCTGCCGGTTTTGCCGCTGGTGCCGGCATAGGCAAATAACCCTCGCCATCCTCGCCAGATTGGCACCGTTTGCGCTGTAAACGCCAGTCTTAGGCTACCCCCGCACACCATTTTTTATACCGCGTCTCCGGGCAAATTTACCGGCACTGGTATCCGTACAGATAAAATAGTATCTTTTTTTGGCCTCTAAGGCGCTTCAGGTGCTATATTAAGCCATCGGGTAAAGAAAAGCATGGGCAAGCAAAATGTTTTATATGAAAAGTCACGCAGGGAGCGTCTGCGTACAGTCGGTCACGGTGTGATTTATTCAACCCGGCGTTACGATGGCCTTTGCCTGGACTGCGGTATTAATGACCGTGATCGTTATCAGGCTTACTGCAAACCATGCAGGGCGAAACGCGCAAAGGTTATTCGTTTAAATAAAAAATTGGAGGGTAAATAATGAAAAGTGGAAAGAAAGAAAGCACGGAGTCTGCTAACGTTAAGATCAGTACCGGATTGCACGAAAAGGTAAAGAAAATCTGCAGTGACACGGGCATGAAAATTACAGCGTTTGTCGAGCGATCGATCGAAAAGGAGATCGCTGCGATCAAAGTTCGCGGGATGGGTGCATGAGAACACGGTACACCCGAAAGCCTTATGTCCGGGCGCAGACCATGGAGAGTGAAATCATGGGAAAGCTCTGGCGATACAAGGTGCTCGGGTACATCCGTATGCCAAACGGTGATGAGGTCAAGTTTTTGAACGTACTTAACGCCGATGCGCATGCGGGTCGGTACGTGCACACTATGCGGACTTCAAAAGGTGTCACCATAGAGCCGGTGCAAACCTACACTGAAGTGCTGGATTTCAAATAGTCGATAGCGTGTACCGCGCGTGAGCTATCGCGTCCGGTGCGGGTCTATTGACTCAAGGAAGGGTAAAGATGAGTGAAAATAAAGATGAGGAGCGCATTGTGCATAAAAGCCTTGCAATGGCAAAGCTCCATTTTCAAGGTGAGATTAAATCTCTGACGAAAAGCTCAAGCGTTGAGTTCAACGGTAAAAAGCAGTATGACTATGTGGATCTGGCAGCGCTGATGGATTACGCACTGCCGATACTGACAAAGCATGGGCTACTGCTGGAGCAGTTCACAACGCAAAGAGATATTACCAACAAACGCGAAACAAAGGCGGCGGACGGCACTGTGACTAAGGATGAACACTATGTGAAAACAACCATAGGAATTCGGTCGGTACTGAGTCATCCAGAAACAAGCAGCACTCAAGATAACCTGCTGTACGACGCCTCTGATATTAAAAGCATTAAAGAGATGGGCGGACTGATCACATATCTGCGCCGTTATTCTGCTTTAACCATTCTCGGTCTTTCCGCAGAAGACGACGACGGTGGCTCTGGCGGAAAACCAAAGGGTGATCGTACTCCAACGCCAGACCCTGAAAAAAAACCAGCCGCAAAGCCTGCGGATAAAAAACCAGCGGAGCCAAAGAAAACGGACGCCGAGATCAAAAAAGAGTTCGAAGACTTGGGCCTGGGTGACAAAGGGGTGCAAACCGCACTGCAGGCTGTAGGCATCAATACTATGGCGGCCGCGATTAAATTTCGCGCAAACTACCCATCGACAGAAGCCATGATGGCAGCTATTGAGGGCAATCAATGAGCCTCGGGGATGAAGTCGGCATATTCTATGATGTGCCGGACGATGAATATCACGCGCTCAAAATCCCGTCGAATAGCTCAATACGAAAGTTCGCTGAACTGCCTGCGCTTTACGAGCTTGAGTATTTAAAGGCTCAAGAGGACGAAGGCATGAAGCAGGCGTTCCAGATGGGCAAGGTGTTTGAGATTCTGGTGCTTGAGCCACAAAAGGCCGTGCAAATCGTCACGTTTTCCACGAAGACGTATGACTCGAAAGAAGCTGTCGGCTGTATGGGGCCGCAGCGGATTCCGATATCTGCTGCCGACTTACCGAAGGTTGAGCAATGGGCAAAGTGCATGCTGCAAAAGTATCCGTTCAACCCGGACACAAAGAAGCAGGTCACCGGCATCGTTGACTTTGAATTTGGTGAGCGCAAGGTACGGGCAAAGCTTCGCATGGATGAGGTCGACTTCGAAAACCGAATCATCTATGATTACAAGCTGATGCGCGACATCGCTCCCGATCAGTTTGAAAAAGATGCATGGGATAAGGGATACGACACGCAGAATGCCATGTATTGCAAAGCGATGGATATCCTGGTCCCCGGAGAGCCATGGAAGTTTGTTCTGAGGGTTCAGCAAAAGCACGAATATGGGTTCGACACGCGCTTCACCACGAAGTACTGGTTTGACCATGAATCGATCGAAAAAGCTTGGTCGCATCTTTCTATGCAGCTGCAGATCATGGCTTCGACTACATCGTACCGGGGTTACAACGAAGGCTGTCTTTCGACCGATCGATTTAAGTGGGGTCGAAAATGAAAGCGCTGCTATTAGTGGCCGCGTTACTTATGATCGGCAAGTGTGCGCAATCAGAAAAAGATTCGCCGCGGACATACATCATATATGGCCAATCGAACTCTGTAAGTCCATCGCAAACGAGCTATGGCAAACCCGGAGATCGTATGGCGCCTGCTTCTGAAAACCTCACGATAAATGATTATTATTTCGAACACTCTGACCCTTTGCCGGGTCAGACCCTTCGCGGGCTTGTTATGATAAAGCCAACCCAGACATCACCAGTGAAAGGCGGAATTGTATGGATGTATCTTGCCGATATCTGCGGTTGTGATATGACCGTTTACAGCCTGGGTGTAGGTAACGCATCAAGTGACCGGCTACTTAAACCAGACTATTTGGATGAGCTTTTGTTGAGGGTTTTTAAATCCCCTCATGCTGATTATTTGTTATATGTTCAAGGGGAATCAGATTCCAACGAACATTTTTCCACTGAAGACACATATCGAAATATCGAGCAGATGGTACGATTGACAGAGCGAATAAATCCAAGTCTGAAGTGGGTACTTGCCGTTAACGGTTACCGATCAGAAAATACAAGAGCTGCGCATGAAATGCTTATACAGAACAAAGTAGTACTGCGCGGCCCAGATGTGGATATTTTGCGAACCAATGCAAATTTCATTGAGCCAACAGGTGCTGAATTCGCAGGCGAAGGTTTGAAAGAACATGCGCGGCTATGGTATGAGGCTTTACAAAAACTTCAAAGGAAGAAACTATGAAACTATTTTTTACAGACACGGAAACCACTGGTTTGCCAAAAGACTGGCGGGCGCCTGTAACTGATAGCGCGAACTGGCCTCGGTGCATCGAGGTTGCAACGATCTTCGTCACGAAGACGGACACCATTGACAGTCGCTTTGCGCACGATTTCCTCATCAAGCCGGTTGGCTTCGAGATACCAGATGAGGCGTCGAAAGTGCACGGGATCACAACCGCCATGGCTATCGAAAAAGGCGCCGATGGCAGCGTGATTTTTCCGCAGATACACGAGCAGATGTTGATTGCTGACTACGTTGTCGGACATAACATACGCTTCGATATGCAGATTCTGAACGCGGAGTTTCATCGACTCGGGCTTTCGATCATCGAGCGGCCCATGCTTTGCACGATGAACTCTGGCAGGGGCTATTCCAAGGGCGGGAAATGGCCAAAGCTAACCGAGCTATATCGCGCGCTGTTCGCCAAGGACTTTGAGGATGCGCACCGGGCCGCGAGAGACCTGGCTGCGACTGAGGAGTGCTTCAAGGAGATGGTGTGGCGTAATGATATTAAACTGCCGGAGGTGCCACATGGCGTACTTCTCAAATAGTGGCGACGGCGAAGCCTTCGACGAGCAGTGCGGAAAATGCAAATATGGTGATAAGCAATGTCCGATTGCATTTGTGCAGATGCAGTACAATTACGAGGCATGCAACAACAAGACGGCGAGCGATATTCTTGGCGCGCTCGTTAAGAACGACGGCACATGCACGATGTTTAAAGCCTTCGAGAAGGATTTCTACGTCAACGATCCAGCGCAGATGAGGTTGATATAATGCCAAATATGTCATGCCCTGAATGTTCATGGTCTGGTCCAGAGGACGAATCGGATTGTGATGACGATGGGGTTTACGGAATCGTGCTGCGTTGCCCATGCTGTGACTCTATCCTGAATAGTCCCATCGAAGATGATGAAGGCGACAATGGCGCACGACCTCGCTAAACGCTGCATGATCAGACGCCTCGGGCCGCAGTGCGTGTTCACTGGCCTGGCTGGCGTCGATGCGATGCACCTTTATCCAGCCGGAGACTTCAAGCAGCTGGCAGACTGCGAATGGAACCTCTACCACGGCGTCCGCTGGCTGCACAGCACTCCTGACGCCGCGTGCTTCGATTGGGCCATCAACGCCGACAACGTGCGCGTGATCCGCAGCATCGCCGAGCGCCAATGGATGCTGCGCCATTTAACGCTGGAGGATATCCGGCCTTACGTGCTGCAGTCGCTGGACTCGCTGGAGTACGTTTGCCGATCGCTGGACATAGAATGGCACGAGCCAAAAGAACCGGGAGATTTGCATGAACTGTTACATGGTCTTAAGAATCGACGAGGAGGGAAAGCTTCAATGGAACCCTGCGGAGCTGGCAAAGTGGGAGAAATTCAGGCAGACTTATAGGGGTAAGCCGATCGAGCTGCAGGCCGGCGAGCTTTCGCCGATCCGCCGCGAGGAGCACATGAAGTTCGTGCGTATGAAGATTGGTCACATGAGCAAGGTTACCGGATACCGCCCTGGCGAGCTTCTTGATTTGCTGATGGAGGCTTTGGGCCTTGGGAAAACACAAGAGACGCCTCGAGATATCGTTGCAGAATTTTTTGTGCGGTTTCGAAGAATGTCGACCAAGAGGCTGACAAAAGCCCACGTAAATGCCATGAGCGATATGCTGGACGAGTTTCGGGACTTTTGGAACAGCCACAAACCGCCAGAGCTTTGGTTGAACTGGCCTGAGAAAGTTGAGCGGCAAAGGCAGCGTGCAGAAAATGAATAGACGCATTGATTGTCTCAGCAATATGGAATCGTCGCGCCAATCCTCCGAAGCTCATCTTTACCCTAAGACTGCCACAGACGAAGGCGCGACACTAACCCGGTATAAAAGCCGGGTTTTTTATTTACAAAACAGGAGGCAACAGAAACAGACTACATAGCCGAAAGGCAGCGCGGTGGGAATCGCGGCACATAGATTAGACGAGAAAGCTCTCGCATACGTTGGCCTGCAGTAACCGACTAATCCGGCCTGTAGGATTCCCCCAACGTAGCCGAGAGCTTTTTTATTTGGAGGACACAATGACGAAACAAGATAGGCAGATATGGGAGGCCGTAATCAAGCGGCAAGAAGAGCGGGTGCGCCAAGGCAAAAAGACCGCGAAAGAATACGATCAGGTGGTGGCCGATTGCGATTCACTGATCGAGCTTATTACTAACCTACAGAACGACGTAAAGCGTCTGGAGAAGATAAAGCGATGAACGAGAACACTCCGGAACCCACGTTCACGCAGTCGCCAAACATATTGAACGACTGTATTCAGCGGTTTATTGATCCACACGAATTCGGGATTCTATCTGTGATCGTTCGAAAAACTTACGGCTTCCATAAATCACAAGACGAGATCAGCAATTCTCAGATTGAATTTATGACTGGCTTCACGAGACCAACTGTTACGAAGTTTACGCGTAAGCTGGAATGGCGAAAGCTGGTTACCATACTACGGCGTCCGGGTAGGCCTCCCCTGTACCAATTTGGGCCGCGGTTTCAAAGAATTTCTGACGCGTATATGCGGCGCATGATCGAAAAGCGCAAGGGTAGACCCGGAAACATGGTTTCCACCCCACCCGGAAACGGTGTTTCCACCACCCGGAAACATGGTTTCCACCTACCTGGAAACGGTGTTTCCACACAAAAGAAAGTAAATAAATCTTTAAAGAAAATATCCTCGCCAGATGGCGAGAGGAGTTTAACAGAGATCCATGATGACGCGTTAACGAAGGCTATCGAGTACATCCTTAAAGAAACTGGCATTGAGCTTAAGCCTGATAAACACCTTAAGATTTGGTGGTACAATGCTATCAAATCAGACACACTTCCAAAGCTGAAGTTTATGATTAAAAACTTCTGCCACAACGAGGCGAACCGAAAGATCGGGAAGTGGGACTGGATTTCGTTTTTCAAATACCAAGCTAAGCGAGCAAACTTTGCCGTTGCTGACATAAGGGTACGGCAGCATGCTGAACCAGACGACGACGGTGTGCCAGAGGAAGAGCGCCAGCGTCACCGGGAGGCTGCAGGTGTCTGATTCAATAGAGATCCGCAAGGAGATCGCAGCGCTTCAAAATAAACTGAAGCAGGTGTCGCGGTCTGAAAAAATCGAATCACTGCGCGGCGACGTAAGGCTGCTTGACTACATGGACAGTGTGTCCTCGGCATTTTCAGCCGGGGATATTGATGCGGCCCGAAAGAACGCGGGTTACCTATGGCGAGGACTGAACAGCGAAGCCATCTCGCCAGCGACGATGAACTATGCGCACCACTTCGAGAAATACAAATCCACGGGAACAGCGATCAAAATGCCGATCGAGTGGGGGTTCTCTGGTAAAAAAGAATTGGAGCTCGAGCGCGGGTTGATCTATCCAATCGGCGCGAAGCCTGGAACCGGCAAATCTACCGTCGCCGTCAACCTGGCTTACTATTGGGCTTACCAGAAAGCCGCCATGGGATACCGCGTCGCGTTCCTCACGAACGAGATGAAAGAAGGTCAGCTCTGGGTGAAGCTGTATCAGGTGCACCTGAACCTGAAGCACCACATGCGACGGCCATTCATGCTTGCGAAGGATTGGCTGCGCTACCCTGAAAAATTCCCCGCAGAACATAAAGGCATGCGCGAGTTTGCAGAGATGATGTCGGAGCGATTGGTATTTGTGAACGTGCGCAAGATGAGCGCAGAAGATATCTGCATCGTCATCGACGAGACAAAAAATCACTTCATGGTTTACCCGGACATCGTGGTACTGGATTACCTTCAACGCATCCCACGGAATAGCGCATTCAAATCCGAAGAGCGCCTCGGCCTGATCGATACCGTGCAAATGTTTAGCGATAAGATGGGCGACATCGACGGGATCATGTTTGTGCTCTCGCAGATGAACGAAACCAGCGGGTTCAAGGGATCAGCGGCACCGGAGGAGGAGGCAGGCATCGCGTGGGAGATTTCCCGCGATTCCGACCGGGAAGGCAAGAAGCTTCCCCTCATCACTTGGAAAGTAAAGAAAACACGCATTTCGCCTTACGTGACGGTGAACACGGGGTTCGACGATACCAGCGGCACGATCCTTGGTGCAGGCTGGGATGGCTCCGAGGAGGAAGCATTTTGAAAAATGGCTTTACGCCACAAGATAGAAAAGTATCTTTTTTTGGCCCCGGACCCGGTTCGGGTGCTATATTAAGGCATAGGGTAAAGAGGGGGATCAATGAAACTTGAAATACAAATATCAGAATTAGAGCAGGCATGTCTGACAGACCTGCTTGCACAGGTTACCGAAGGCCGCGATGTAAAATGCAATGGCATCGCACTTCGGGAGCTCGCATCAGTTCTTGAAAAAGTAGAAAATGCGCTGATTGTTGACGGAGTGCCGGAATGAAGTTTGCATTCCGGATCAGGCTCAGCACGTACCGAAGGCTGATAAAGAACGGGCACACATTTGAGAAAATGCGAAAATTTGATTTCCGCGCATCGTTCTACGGCGCATCGTTCTACGGCGCATCGTTCGACGGCGCATCGTTCGACGGCGCATCGTTCGACCGCGCATCGTTCTACGGCGCATCGTTCTACGGCGCATCGTTCGACGGCGCATCGTTCGACGGCGCATCGTTCGACCGCGCATCGTTCTACGGCGCATCGTTCTACGGCGCATCGTTCGACGGCGCATCG
>ERZ869929.156-NODE-156-length-41329-cov-24.722658_pt1 | contig 41329 bp, 55 predicted proteins | sample MGYA00579312_ERZ869929 | MGnify/ENA primary metagenome ERZ869929 (study PRJEB32216, sample SAMN09231818) | wastewater metagenome | place: USA: Maryland | collected 2016-08-09 | study: EMG produced TPA metagenomics assembly of the PRJNA472060 data set (Reclaimed... | reverse complement strand
GGCAGGGAAGCGTCCAGCGATACCGGATGCAAGCGCTGCATGCCGACCTTCAACTTCATTTGTGACAGCGAGCTCGAACGATTCGATCTGTGCAAGGTTAGGAGAAGCAGCAACCGTAGATACCATCGTGTCTCCTACGCGCGCGACTGAGCCACCGATCCAAGCCATTTCTTTCGCTGTGGAGTAGGAAGGCGTGCGAGGACCGAGGACGAGCAAGTCTCCAGCAACGATGTTTACCTGCAAGTTTGTGACCGTGATGGAGGTGTTTGGCACGACCGTACCGATGGTATGGGTCTTTACGCCAGAGGAAGCAAAGTCAATGAAGCTCTGAGTGGATGGACGCCAGATTTTCACGGTATCCGTCGCAACGAGTCCAAGGGTCTGATCGAGCAAGATTGTTTTCGTACCGGCACCAGAAGCAACAGCTCCCATGATTGTGGCATGTTTGTATTCAGCGCGGGCGAACATCGCCAATTCAGCCGTGAGGATGTTGTCTTCTTGCGTGAGCGAGTTGATGGCTGGGAAGCGTACACCGGTAAAGCGGAATGCCATGTCATCGTAGCCAACTTCTACTGTGAAGGTTGGCAATGTGGTCTGAGGCGCTTTGAACTGGTGACCGTAGACTGTGCCAGCATTGACACCAAGAACGGCCTTGGAGCTCGACGTACCACCTGTGAGGTTTTCACCAGCGGCAGTGAACACACCCGTTGGAGAGCCCATGATGAGGTAGTCGTTTTCGTCAGAGACGGCAACGATTGCAGCCGTCGCGGATGAGGTGACACCCGTGACCGTTTCACCGACTGTCCAGTTTGGAACAGGCAGCGTCGCGGAAGGTGTGAAGGTGAAGGTCGTACCGTCTGGGTTCGTACCAGTGACAACGTTGGTAGAGTTGAAGCCTACCGTGATGCTTCGAACATCTAACGAGAGGGTGTTGACCGTGTTTACCGTGGCAGTTGCAAGCGTCGTGGCCTGCAAAAGAGTTGCACCCGCGACCGGTGTGCCTGTGAAAGAAGCGGTGGAAAGACGGTGAACGATAGGGAAATAGCGTCCGGAGCTGACGGCGCCGAACACACCTTTGAGGAAGTAACCGAAGCCCTTTGGCTCGATCTGCACGCGCACTGTTCCTTGTGGGGCGTCAATTTTACCTTTGACCGGGTTGATCTTCGTGTTTCGATCCATGTAGATCGGAGAAGATGCGTTTGCGAGGTATTGAGTAACAATATCAATGCCGATGATTCCAAGGAAAACATCAGGGATGACGGGGGTATTTTCGGTCGTTTCCGCTTTCACGGCAAAGTAGCCAAGTCGAGAGTACATAGAATAAGGGGGTTATTTAGCTTGCTGAACCTTCTTAGATGGCGATTCAGGCTTTTCATCGATCTCCTTTTCAGGAGTGACTTCCTCTGCTTGATTGCGTTCCACCAACATTTTGCCGATTTCGGCAGGGACTTCGTACGTTTGGCCTCCGAGGAAAGCAGCAAGCCCCGGTACCACGACTTCGCCCGCGATGATATGGATTTTCATACAAAAGCATTATAGCACGCAGATTAAGCCTTGCGAGGAACGAAGTCCGACATCATATCAATGTCAATTTGTGCCGCAACGTACCAGAATTGATCCATGCCCGGAAAGATTGGCCGATAGTTCACACGCGGACGGATGTTGTACACGAAATTTGTTCCGCGAATGTTCGATTGACGCGCAAGCGTACCGAGGACGCTCGTAGTCTTTGGCGCACCGTCCGTATCCGCTTCTTCTACAAGATTGCGTAGTGTTTCAAAGGTGTCGACCACATCGTCCGTGATTCCTGCGACGTTGAAGTCCTTCCGCACATCACAGATCACGAGAATGGATAGGCCAAATTGCCACATATCCTTCTGTGTGGATTGGCGCACGAGCTCTGTTGATCGTTCCTCAATAATCACGGCTGGCAGATAATCTTTGGCAGGAATGCCAACTCGTCCGGCGTAGAACGTCTTGACCACGCTCGAACCCATGGATGTTCGGAGCAAATCACGCACCTCTTTGAGTACTTCGTTTATCATAAAAATGGCTAAGTTAAGAGTTTTTGAGCGTACCGGTGCATCTCAGCCATTGTGATGGTGATGACGGTCTGGTTAACCGCCAGCATCCGACGTTGGCTCATCTGATGATACCGGAAGTAGGGAACAGGATTAGAGATGGTGAGTGTCGTAGACGTGACCGCTGACTTGAATCCTTTTTGGAGCCGGCCAGTCCAGATAAGAATTTTCCCAGAGGCGATAGGAGGCGCACGGTAGTACCCTGATCGCTTCGCGCGTGCGCGTAGCGTGCTCTCCGCGAGCGCGCGCCAGCTTTCACCAAGAACGCTCCCCTGACTCTCAAAGACCGTTTCCGAGAAATACGGCATGAGACGTTCAGAGGAGCGTCGCAGTGGTTCGCTAAAATCCGTCACGCCGTTCAAGAGTTTCGACATGGCCTTTTGCACCTGAGTGTCTTTAACCTTGAACGAAATGCGCATAGCTTACCAAGTATCGTTCATTGTGATTTTAGAGGCCGTGGAGTCCACCGCATCCGGTTCGGAGCTGGCTTCTGTAGGGTAGTGGGAAGGCAGCATGGAATCGCGCACGGGCAATTCATCTCCTGTGGTGTCATCGAACAACTGCAAATCCCCATCCCGAATCTTGTCGAGCTCGCCAACGAGCCAGTCCAGACGCTTCTGCCAACCCTTATCGCTATCCCCGCTGTTCTCCCCGTACTGATCGATGAACAAAACAGCCACCGTGATCTCCAACGAAAAGAAGGCGATCAGGTTTGGGACAGTCGTCAAAGGAAGCTGGTAGATTTTACCGATCTTCCCGTTAATCAGACCATCCGCGTAGGTGATCTTGAGGTCGAGGTAAGCGTCAGGGATTTTCGTGCTGTTCTGCATCCCCGTTGCGTCTCGCACCTGCTGTTTTGTGCAATAGGCCATACGTTAGGCTTTGATGAGGTGAGCGGAGCCCGTGATATTTCCAAAGGATTTGATGGCGAGTTTTTTCTTACCGTCGATAGGGTCGATGACGTAGAAGTCATCGCCATATACACCAACCACAGCCACCCAGTGCGAGAAGTTACGCACTTCAAGCATAACGGTGGTGTTTGGAGAGTTCTCGAGAGATGCGAGAATCGCTTTCCGGTTGAACACAGCCTTGCCCTGTCCACCGTAGCGGTACACGAATTTGATCTTGCCCCCAAACGCTTTCTCAATCGCGCCCCAGTAGATGCGGCCTTGCGCGTCGAACAGACCCGGCATCTTGGCGATTTCGGCAGGCGATTTGTAGCATCCGTAGAAACTCGAAAACATGGAGAGACATGTGATCGTGCATCCCCAGCGTCCCAATGTCAGAGCGGTATTTCCGATCTTGTTAAGCGACCAACGCCCGTCGCTCTGTGTCAGAAGTAGCATTTTTGCCATAGATTTAGCTTAAAAATAGTGAGAGTTATCCCGCGCCCCGCGTGCGCGAGACGCAGAGAACGTCCGCTATTCGGCGGCCTTTTCTTCCCCAGCTTCGGACTTCGCAGCTTCTTCGGCAGCGTGATCCTTGGCGGTCTTTTCGTTCAATTCTTTTTCGGCGCGGCCTTTTTCGCAGCCTTCATTGAACGTCACTTTGCTGAATTCGACGTCATCGGAGTTCTTTCCATGCTTGGCAAAGTAGGCTTTGCGGACAGGGGCGAACACATCGCGCGTCTCAGGAGAATCCGTGAGGTAGGAATCCAAAGGACCACGACCTTCGATCCAACCACCGATAGCCCCAACGAATCCAGCTTGATTGCTTTCTACGTTCTCTTCGGCGAAGCGTTTGGCGTACAAACGCACCATCTCTGAGGTGATTTCAACACCATCAACGGTGTTCAAGACTTGTGAGTCGTTCATAAATACGTTTTTACGCGAGGTAAGTCCCTCGCATGGACGTATCGTACCACATCACCCACCCAGCTTCGAGACGATGGCGTAACCTACCACCCCGAATAGAAGTCCAATGATTGCCATGATGATACCCTTGACCCAATCATTGTTCGCTGTCCCTGAACTTTTCAGAGCGTCTACCTCTCCCTGAACCTTGGTCGTAGCTGCCTTTGAATCACCCATGTGTTCAACCAAATCAACCCGCAATTGGTGGGTATCTTGGGAGTTTTTCTTCAATTCCTCGAGGATTTCCGCGAGGATGCGCTCTGTACGCACAGTGGATTCTTTAAGGTATCTAACATCGGGTTCGATATGGGCGAGGTGGTTAGTCTCAATCTTAAACAAGCGGGCGGATTGCTCCTCCATGAATTTCTCCACCCGTTGCTCAAAATTCATCATACACTCGGCTCAGAGACGTCTCCCTCAGGAGGAGCAACGACAATAGGCGCGGGAGGAATAGCCTCCGTGTGAGTGACAGTAACAGTTGTGGATTCTGGTTCCCCTTTTTGTGGTTGGAACCGCTTGATGACCTGTTTATAGACCAATTCTACGAGACCAAATGCCACGACAAAGTGGACGATAGCTTCACCAAGACCAATCCATGAATCAAGATCGACGATCGTTCCGGCTTGCAGACCTACGGCAATGGAACCAATGGCAGTGAGTAAACTGGATGCGATGAAGATTCGCCCCTTAGTTTCAGGGGTGATGAAATCAAACGTAGGATCGTCTTTGAGACGTTGGACGATGGGAGGAACCACCGTAGCAACAGCGATGATGTATGGGGTGATCTGCATATAGTTCTTAAAGTGAGTTTTTTAGACAGAAGTGCGAGTGACTGGGGTTGATGGGATGAGCACGATCTCATCAAACCACGCCGTAGACACTTGGCCAGCTACGCCGTTTCTGAGGATGATACAGACGTCCTTTGCGGCAGAATCACTCGTGAATGATCCTGTAATCTGTGTCCAATCATTCGTCCCAGACAGCTTGTTTGAGGACGTTGTCGTGATCGTTCCACCGAGTGAGTTGAACTGGCGAACGTCCATGTAGACGCCATTCGTTCCGACGGTGGATGTTTTTACCCATGCACTGAACGAATAGGCAGTATTCGGCTTGATCTTAATCGCTCCTGTAGTATTTCCGATCGCTGAGTTGATGACGTTTGAAACGACCACTGTTCCAGAGGTGTCAGTCACGTCGAGTTTGAGACTGGCTGAACCATTGTGGAATACCGTCGTATCGAAGCTCGCCGTGGCTGATGCACTGATGGCCGCTGATGGGATTGTCCACTTGTAAGTGGAGTTTGCAGCCGATCCGCCAGCCGAACCGTTTAACCATGTCCCAGCTGTGTTCTGTGGAGCCGTTAATGCTGGAAATACCTCAAAATCCCAGTTGCTAACCAAATTTCCGTAGACGGGCGGTCGTACCTCTCGATAGACAGGTGTGATAGAGATGTCATCAAACCACGCATCCATAATGAGTGTAGCTGCGCCGCTGTTTCCGGTGACAAACAGAATAGGAGTCATCCAAACGCTCGTAGAGAGAGTAGAGAAAGTACCGGTGTATTCAAGCCAACCAGTTGTAGTCTTTACGAACGTACTTAACGTACTTTGGATAGCTGAACCGCTCGCGTTGCGTTCTGTGAATTGGATAAATGCACCCGAGGCCGAGTCACCACTGACATAGTTTGTCTTCATGCGGAAGCGATACGCGTAAGTCGTATTTGGCTTGATCCTGATTGCCCCCGCTTCAACATCGGATTGTGTGCTGGTGAGCACGTTGGATACCGCTGCTACAGAGTTCACGAGAGTGGTACTGACCTTCATTGAAGCTAAGCCACTAAATTTTTCCACCGTATCGAACTGTGCAGCGATGCCCGTAGAGCTGGAGTTTGTTCCATTGAGACACCATTTACAGGTCTGATTTGCTGAACTTCCACCAGCGGAACCATCAATCCAGCGTTGGCGGGTTGTTGTTGGCGCAACAAGAGTCGGAAACACTTCAAAATCAAAGTTTTTAACTAGGTTTCCTTCCACTGCTGTTCGTGTATCTGGATAGACAGGGCCTAAGAAGAAATCGTCAAACCACGCATCTATCAGAAGCGTACCGGTTCCTGTGTGACCATAAATGCGAGGGTTAATTTGAACGTATGCGGTGGTAGATGATGTGGTGATTGTATAAGTATATTTTGTCCAAGATGTGGTCGTCTTGACCTTTGTCGATGTCGTCGTAGATGAAGCTGTAGTCCCATCAGCTTTACTTTCGAGGACTGAAACAAAAGCTCCATCATTGGAATCACCACTGATATAGTTCGTACGCATCCAAAATGAGAATGTGTAGGAAGTATTTGGCAGGACTGCAATATGTTTCCCAAAATACCCACCCAAGCCTCCTGATTCAGTAGGTTTGAAAACCTCGATGTAGGATCCTATCCCCGTTAAAGATGCTTTTAACGAGTAAGTACCCGAATTGCTTACAGAGCTGTCGAAGTACGTTGACCCACTGACTGAAATAAAAGCATTCCATCCAAATAGTCGATTACTCGAACTACCAGATGCGCTCCCATCATAGAATTTGCTCGATGTAGCTGTCTGTGCGGCCGTAAATGGCGGTGCGTACTCAAAATCCCCGTTTTTAATAAGATTTCCTCCTACCTGCGAGCGGAATTTCATTGGAGAATCGAACGTAAATGTTCCTCCCGTGATTGTGCCGTTATTTACGCCTACTGAATCGAACAACGTACCACCGGCTCCTTCAATCATCTTCCATCGACCGGCAGACGTGACGGCTTGAACTCCTGCGGAGTACAAATCTGAAATTTCTTGATCACTTAATGCCCTCAGCCAAACTTGGCCATCGCTCAAATTACCATTCATGAAGCGACGTGCGCCGTTATCACTTCCAAACCGAAGCTGTTCTGTGGTTGTAAGAGAAGCGGTGGGCGCTGTACCAAACTGCGTTGCTTGGTTCGGAACACCATTGAAGAAGACGCTTAAAATACCTGTAGCTGCCTCCCAGCGCATACTAGCCATACACCAGACACCGTTTGGCACAACTAAGGATGTAGAGGAGTCCCTACGTCCTAGGTTCGTACCATCGGAAACAGCCGCACGAATGCGGCCAATTTCGAGAAACAATGAATAACCGATTGCCCCAGTAGATGCTAAGTCGGTCTTCTTTGTGATCATTCCTTGCAACGTCTGGGAGTTCTTCGTTTTAAACCAGATATTTAGAGTGAGGTCACCCACGCCTGCATTAAGTACGTTACCTAAAGCAACGGCAGTGGTAGAGCCGTCGAAACTAAGTGATGCTGGGTAATCGCGAACAGCTAAGCGTTGCATAAGGTATCGTCTTATTTATTCTGCGACTGGAAATGTTTTGCCAACGAGGGCATCTACTTTGCTTGCCTCTTCATCCTTCTTAGGTTCGACCTCCTCAACTTTCTCTAAAGAGAGCTCGTATTTTGCGCCGTAATCGGCAAGAAATGCCACCAACTCTTTTGCGTTTTTGATAGGCGCATCGCCCATAGTCTGCTCCTCACCATCGACCGAAAAACGGACGGTGACGTGACACTTCTCTCGGTCAATAGACGTAATGGTAAATGTGTTTGGCATAGTATTAGGTTTGGTTCCAAATTGGAGTAACACTCATCGCAGCAACGGCGATGGTGAAGTAGCAGCCGGTGTTCAATTGAACAGCAGCAGGGAACATAACGACTTTTGGACCTTGTGCTTCAGCAGCCGTGAAGGTCATCGTGTCACAAACAACAGTCGTAGCAGCGGATGTATTATCCCAAATCTTGAGCGTCGCACCAGCAGCGCAGGAGTTGATAATGAAGCCCATGAGCTGACCCGGACCCGTAAAGACAAGACCGGAAGCGGTCAATGGAACGGTGTAGGTTCCGCGTACCTGCGTCTTGAGGACGTTAAATACTGGGTCTTCACCGCGTAGGTATGTATTGAGGTTCGAGTTGAGGTCACCGTTAACATTGGACTGTAATGGCCCACCTTGTCCGTTCGTACGCGCGGTTGGCGTCGTGTTATAGATCGCCCAAGGTAATGTGTTCAAAAAGCCTGTGAGCGTTGCGGTGACGGCTGTAATACCCGCGCGGATGCGATCCCATGTCGTGCCATTAAAGCCAGAAGAACGCGAGGAGACTGGCACGTCTGACCGGGTATTTGATACTCCATCGGCTCCTACGGTAGGAACAGCAACACTGCCAACCTTGGCAATATCGCTTGCGCTCCCCACGTTTCCGAGAGCATCGATAGTCTGGACAAGAATGACATTATCCGTCGCGGAGCGTGCGGTATTTGCTGGGTTGACGACCGCACGGTTGTCCGTCGTTCCATCCTTGATTTCAACTGCACCTACCTGAATGTCACCGCCTTCAAGGATTGTCTTGAGAGCGAACACACTGAATGCAGCCGTTCCAGACGTGCTGGTATCGGCCTTCTTCCCGCGCCCGCGACCCGTGAGGTGGTCGAGATAATACTCTCCGTTAGCTAAGGCCGTATCGTCTTTCGGATTCACAAGAGTGGTGAATGCCGTCGACGTCAAGACAAAAGACGTATTGCCTACGCCTCCAAGATCGGCTCCCGTGAGAGACGCAATTGGACGGGTCGTTACGTCGAAGTCAACCACTACCCCAGCGGCTCCCGCTGGAATGGCGATTGTCTCCGTCACCGCAACTTTCTTCGAGGAGACGTTGCGCAAGTAGGATTGCTCCTTGGCTGGGGTGGATTGATTTGGATTCATACAAAGATATGGGCTTAGGGAAGAGAAGGGGTAATTCTCTTATCTCGCCCCCCGTAAAGGGAGCGAGGAAGGGAACTAGTACGACCAAGCCTGCACACTCAACGTCGAGGTTCCTGCATCAAACGCCGCCGTGGAGGAGGTGTTGTAGTAGAAGACCGTCGCGGTGTCCGCAGCCGTGAATTTACACGAGAGGCGGGCGGTTGAGGTTGTGCTGAGCAAATCACCAGAGGTGACGCCGACGTTACAGTGGCTAGCAGTTGCAGCCCCTGTGACCGTCATGACCGTCGTAGTAGAACCATTCGCAGCAATTGACGCGGGATTGACGTCGAGAGTGGCACGGTAGTGACCCGTGATACGGGTACCGGCGACGCCGATCACGAGGCCAACGGTAGCCGCGATTGCGGCGAATACCGAGAGTCCACGGTTAAGTGTCATACGAGATGGAGGCTACGATTAAGCGGCGACCGCGTCCTTGATAAAGTAAGCGAGGTTGACGTCGAAGATGTTCTGATCGAACGAGTAGCGGACGCGGACAATGTCGGCAATGATGTCGTCATCGTAACGTACGTCAACTTGGCGAGGCACATCAGAGATCGTGAGACCGAACGTCGCACGCATGAGGGATGGCTTGCCCGTCGAGTAGAAGACCCAAGCGTGACCGCCCCAGATCGCGTCGAGGTCGTCCGTCTGGCCTTCGTCAGCACTGTTGTACACAGCGTCTCCGATGAACACGTTGTCCAAGCGGAAGTAGGTTTTCAACCAAGCCGTGAGCTGATCGTCGGAAGGCTGGCCACCATTGGTGTACTTCAACTGTTCGCGAATATCAGGGTGATCCTTCAAAGCATCGAAGACAGTTTCTCCGAAGGCAATGGAGTTTGGACGGATACCGGTCGCGTTCTTGACGGTCTTGATGGCCGTGCGGATGTTCGCGAGAGGATCGGAGTTCGTTTTGTCCGTCCACTGGCTCGTACCGGAGAGCGTCACGTTCTGCGTGAGGTTCGCGGTGTTGCTCATGAAGGTGGACAAGGCCAACTCTTGGTTCGCCCAGATGTTGTCCATGATGACTTCCGTAGCATCGCGCTTAGGATCATATGGATCGTCTGTGTTCTTGTACATTTCAAGAGGAACGATCTTTTCGACCGAGCGTTCTTCACAAATGTAGGTACCCTGAGAGACAGAGTAATCTACCGAGTGAGCACGCGTACCCGGAGCACGGAACAATTGGCCGGAGTAAGCGCGGAGGTTTTCTTTGCCGTATTTTGCGTACTTGCCCGTCTTTTCTTTTACTTTGAGGACCGGAAGAATCTGCTCAGCGATGTAATTTTCATTACGATACATCTGAGAGAAGTTCGACAGGATTTTGTCTGCCTTAGCAGCACCGACTACTGGATTCATATGGAATGATCAGGTTAATGGTTGTGAATTAAGCACCCATGACGGATGGGACAACCAATACCGAGAACAAGTCACCAGACGTGGCGTCACACAACGACATAGCGCCAGAAGGACGGTTGTTCGTGGTGTTAGCGACACCAGCGCCGTTCGTGTCGGAGCTGATCCAAGCACATGGACCAATGGTACCAGCAGCCTTCAATTTCGAGTTACCCAAGATGCGTACATGCGCGATGTCTTCGTGAACGGAACCGTTAGGAGCGTTCTGCAAGACACCGAGAGGCTGTTCGTTCGCTCCACAGGCCTCGATGTTGCCAGTGGTGGCGTTGCGCTTCACGAAACAGTATTGCTTTGCCGAGAGGTCAACGATGGTGCGACGGGAGATGTCTACCACGCCTTGCTCTTGGACGACGGAGTCGGTTTGTGCCATACAAGATGGTTAAAATTATTTCTTAGATGCGGCCATGACCTCAGCCGTCGCCTTTTTCTGGGCGTCAGCAGCAGACAAGCCTTCACTGTGGTACTTCGTCGAAAGCGCGACAATCTTGTCAGCGACATCCGATTCAGCACTCAACTGAACACTCACGGCTTCCTCACCGGACTTTCCATGGGTGGAGAAGTCAACGGAAGAGAGCTTGGTCATCAGACCCTTGAAAGCGACACGCTGTCCTTCGGAGAGCGAAAGCATGAATCCGACGACGTCAGATTTGGCATCAGGGCGGAATCCGGTTGGATTCTTTTCTGAACACATCAGCGATCCGTCTACTTCCTCATTGAGTTCCATCGTAGCGATCTTCTGCTTGAGAGCATTGTGCTCAGCAAGGGAAACAACGCCGCCTTTTTCATTCAACTGAGCCGTTTCTGCATCCTTGGCAGCTTGGACTTTCGCAGCTTCCGCAGCGGCGTCCGCATCTGCCTTGGCTTGCTCCTCTTGCTTCTTCGCAAGGTCTTCCACGTCCTGTTTGGACGCTTCTTGATCTTCCTCAGATGCTTCGGAGAGCATTTGGCGCATGTCAGCTACGTCCTCAGCGGACAGCTTGACGCGCTTTTTCATGTTCTCAATGTATTTCTTGAACATATGATGGTTACGAGTTAATTCCTCTTCTGAAAGCGACACAGGTTTTTGCCGCTTCATGGCAGGGATGTTTGTTAACGCCGCGCCAATGAGTACATGATTTCGCCATTCACCCGTAGCATCATCTTGATACTCGAATGTGAACTCGGAAGAAATGTACTTATAGCGCTTACTTGAGATCTTTTCGATCCCAAGATCATTCCACTCGACGGTAGCGTATTCGCTCAGGACGCCATCGGCTTCCTTCACGAATACGTCCTTGATCCATCCAGCGGCCTCACCCTCACGGCAATGGCCAAGATTCACCTGCAAATCTACGCCATAGGTGCCAGCTTTGAAGTTCTCGACATGGCCGTTGAGCATGTCAGCGGTAATGTGAAGATCGCGGTCACGAATCGTTCCGACACGGAGCAATTCAATGACGGATTCACGGCTACCCTCAGCTAACTCTACCGGCGCAGTCGCGTGGTAGGTAGTGAGTTTGACCTCAGCGGTTTTTGTTTTGGTCTTCAAAGCAGACATAGAGGTTTATTGGTTGGAAGGCTTTTGGTCTTCCGTTTTGACGTCATTCGCATCGCTTGCCCCAGCAGCGTTACCGGCTTCTGGCGCTTTGTCGGCGTCAGTAGCAGCAGCAGGCACGTTGGTTTGCTCACCAGCCCCTTGCGATTGAGAATCGGAGTCAGACTTGGAGTCGGAATCTGCGACCTCAACGGCGGCGGCTTGGTGTTTGCTCACGAATAGTGAGAAGACATCCGGGGGTAGTGTAACACGATCGCCCTTCTTGAATAAGTCGCCATCGTGCATCACGTTTTCGAGCATCACCACTTCGCTTTCGCTTTTGGTGACTTTCGAACCCTTGCGTACTTCTTTTCCTGCGTTCTGCGCGTTGTGACTGGCTTGCTGGTTACGTTTTGACATACAGAGAGAATGAAGAATAAACGAACAATATCAGTATACCTTATTTTTTCTTAGCATCGAAACGCTTCTTGATCTCCTCCATCGCTGGCTTGCTCACATCATTGATCGGCTTCTTGAGCTGTTTGAATCCATTGACCACAGGTCGGCCATCAATCGTATCGAAGGTGTCGACGATAGATTTCGGAATGCCTGTGACGTCCGGCTGCTCATCATCAATGGCGAGAATTGGTACCCAGACTCCACGGCAATGTGTGTGGACAATCTGCATATAGGCCATGGGATCGGTAGGGGATACCACCCGTTCATCGAGAGAGAGACAAACGGCGCACGTTACCCCGTCCAGAACTTCGGAGCGTTGCATAGCGACCACTTTCTCGACGTTCGAGAAGATCACGTTGTTACGCCCCATGTTGACGTATTGTCCCACGAGCGTGCCAGTGATGTTCGTGATCTCCTTGGCCGCCTCATCAACAACAGCCTGTCTAGCGGCTGCCACAATCGCTGCAACGGAGGCATCTGCAGCAAGGCCAGACTTGAGAGCAGAGCTCAGGGTGCTTTCGAGGTTAGACGCATACGCCTCGGCGACATCATCCGCATCCACTTTCATGAGTTGTCTGTCTTGGAGAGGCGTAGAAGGGCGGTCTACTCCGATTTCCTTCGCCACTGCCTCTTTCCCTACGTCGTATGACGACCGTACCGATTTATTGATGATGGCGTTTACCCGTTGACGAAACAGGAAGGCAATGGCCGCAATCGCCGCAATGTCCCCCGCGTCCAACTTCTTCTTGGCGTTGGCGAGTGCGCGCTCGAGTTCTTCCTCGGTAGCAGCAGCCAGCTCATCCTCCAAATCCCCTTGTAAATTGTTAAAATCCTCGTTCAGAGATTCAAAGTTCACCCGAATCTCTTGGAGCGTAAGACGACGTGACGGTTTGTACTTCTGCTCTTGGAGCATGACACATTCCCCGTTGTGGACATGGGCGCTCAGTGTTTGCTGTTTCGCCTTGGCTTCGATCCGTTCGATCCGCTTGAGGGTGGACATGAGAGCAGATCGGCGTTCCGCTGTCTTTGCCACGGCGAGCTGGTCTTTGACGTGCAGCTTCAAGACAGCGCACCGCTTCATGCGTGCAGCAGACGAGAGAGAGCGTACCTTCGGAGCCTCCTTTGGTAGCAAAATAGACCGTAGAGCGTCGGCTACGGCCTCCTGCGCCTTACGCGCGAGGCGAGTCTCTTCTTGTGCGTTAGGCTTCATAGATAGCTATTTAGCGGGTTCCTTCACCTTTTTCCCCTCTTTCTTAGTGTCTTCTTCCGGTTCCTTTTCTTCCTCAGCATCATCTTCGAGGCCGGCCACCTCTTGCTCAACCTCAGCATCTTTCATGGCATCGATCTTTTCCTGAGGGATATCTGGCAGCTTAAAGGCGTCATGTACGAATTCAATCATGCGCGCGTCCTTGAGAATGAGGCCTGCATCCGACAGCGTCTTGAGTACACCACTCATTTCGACCGTATCCATCTCACCCATAGGGGCGAATTTGAGTTGAGGGTATACCTCCTGCACGCCGTAGTTCACGTCGACGAGCTGTCGAATAACTTGATTGACGATCTGGCTGGAAACGTATTCGGCTGAATCTTCACACGATTTGAAAAAGAAATAGAGCAGGTTCTCACCAAGGTTGTAGCTCCCGGAACTTGATCCACTGCCAAGCATGATGAATGAGGCAAGCATCGCATGGAGAATGGCGCGGTCGTGATGGTCGATTGCCGACACGATAGCCTCGCCCTGTGGGTTGCCCTGAGGAGTGAGGATTTTGGCATCCCATTCCTTGTTGGGCAGCACCAAATAGCCCTTGGAATTGGATTTGAGCGCCTTACCCCAGTCTTCGGCCTCGGCTTTCGCTTCGTCTCCACCCCGTCCATCCATAGTAATGATCGGCAAACCCACCCCAAAGCGTTCAGCCGCGATGCCTTGGATTTTGTAGAGTAACTGCTTGAAATTCCAGTGTTTCCATGCAGAACGCATGAGCGATTGCCCTGTAACGTCGTCACCCTCCTTCTCATTCGTGAGGATCAGCATCTTTGAGGCAGGGATCTCGGCCATTCCATATTTCATCTCATCGACCGTATCGTCCGTCTTGATCTGCTGAACGATACCAAAGCGACCGTCAGACAGCTTCCACTTGAGAATGGAGTGTGGGATGCGTGGCGCAAGGTCTTTGATGTGGATCTTTCCATCCTCTCCTTTTTCCCAGATGATCTCAAAGCAGTAGTGTCCAAAATCAAGAAAAGCCAGTGCCTCTTTCAAAAACTCCTTCCACGTCCGCCCCTTCATCTTGAACAGGTTATCTTCAACGAACGCTCGGATTTCTTCACCCTTGGTAGATTCATCATCCGTCGTCACCGTCCACTTGGTAGCGAGGAGAGGAGTCTTGATGGCGCGTAACCCCGCACGCACAGAAGCGTCACCACGACGCATCTCTTCCACAACACGAATGCGCTGTTCGTCACGCCATTCCTGTTTGTATTCCTCCATGATGTAGCCCGAATAACGCTCCGTACCAGAGTCGCCAAGGGTAATCGTCATGTTTTCGCCCAGCTTAGAGGCGAGCGCGGACTTGGCATCAGCGTTGGTATCGGATGCAGATTTCTTTGGGTTCGTAGAAGGCATAAAGTAAAGGGTTTAGATCACCATGTTTGATCCATAAGGTTTCCCGTGATGGTCTCATTGTATCGCGTTTTCTTCTGTACTCCTAGCGAGCGATCCATTGATGGCTTCTTTGTCTCGCGTCCGACCAGCTCCAGAGCACCTACAAGGGAGTCCGCGCGGTCATCGTGTTCCTTGCCATCGCCCACCGTAAACATCAATTGGTGGATGAGCTCTTCCATCTCTTTCCGCAAGTGAATCTCATAGCGTTCAAAGTCCGGTTCGAATATTTCGAGACGCGCCACCTTATCCTTGCCTTCCGGTGAGTGGGCAATCAACGGCATGTTGCGGTCACTTTCATCGATCCACTCACTATCACCCTCAACGGCATCTGGGGGATTGAGGTTGATCTTCTTCGCCTTCCAGTCCAAGAGCGTCTGATACACGGCAGTCTGGTTTAGTACCTTTTCCACGCCCACGAGACGGGTAATGCGTTTGTGACGGAGCCATGCACGCACGACCTCGCGCGCCTGATCCATCTGTGAGATACGACCAGCGATCTGCTCAACGACGTAGCGATGGATGCCACCCTTCTGACGGTAGAGCACTGTAATGGCGTATTCGTCGGCCTTCTGACTCAAACCGGCCTGAGGGTCGATGTAGATGATCGCTTCGTAAGCAAACTGAGGGTCGAGCGCCACATAGTATGCCTTCTCGATCCATTCTCGGTGGATTTTGGCTTCGTCATCAGACGTGGGGTTATTCATAAGTTCACGGTTAAAGGCACGAGTACCAATACGCACTTTCTCGCGTTCCAGCTTTTCCTTGCCGAATCGCGCCTCCCAAATTGGCTTACCCCGCTCGATGGCTCGCCGGAAGATACCCCCGTGTTTCTTGTAAAATGCGTAGACTTCGCACAATTCGTGGATGTTCGTACCGATCATCTTGATAAAGCCGCGTTCAGCATCCAAAGAAGGGAAAACCACGTTGTAGAGCCAGTCATGGAACTTGGAACGCTGCTCGGGGTTCCGTACCTGCACGTCATCCTCGGCGTCATCGACGACGATCTTTGTCGGACGCTTATTCTTTACGTTGACACCACGACCCTTATTGCGCCCACGAGCGATCAGGTTGACGCTATTCGTAGTCTCGATGTGCTTATTCGTCCATTTGCGACTCTTGATCGTGGACGGAGGCACAAGGTTCCCGTAGATCGCCACGAGCATTTGATTCCCCTCTAATTCATTCTTGATCGATTCAACGTGCGGCATCGCATCACCTAAAGAGGCACAGATGTACAAAATCACGTCCTCTATCGCGTACACAATATCATGAATGGTGTCTATCTTCTCCCATGTGGACTTGGCAAAGCCACGAGGAAAGATAATCGCCCCGTCGGAACGCTTGCCAAGCTCGCAGGTTAGGTCGATGTGACACTCCGGCACCGGATCACTCCCTTTGATGATATGAGGGAAAAAGAACCGGCCAAAGATGTGCAAATTGCGCTTAGAACGCAGCGAACGAATGATAAATCCCCTACGCTCTTTTGGCGCGTAGGCTCGCAGGTCTATGAGCCATGCGTCGTAGGAGAGATATTTTCTCATGCGCTAGGCGGTAGTATCACATTCCCATCTGCATCCGTCTCCTCTGGCTCGTCTTCCGTCTCGTCGATTTCCTCCCACTTCTTCACCCGCTTTTCAGCTTCACCAAGGAAGTCGATCTCAACAGCACCACCTGAGGCGCCGATCATCATGGAGATGTCCGGAAGAATCTTGTCGCCAAAAGAGGCAAGGATGCGATCACTCTTGCCAGTCATGGCCTTGTACAGATAAACGTCGCGGACGCTGTATTTGCCGCTCTTGATGCGTGCAGACAGCTTCTCAAGATCGGTTTTCTTTACCCATTTCTCATTGTGCCATTGGGCGTCCAAAAACTCCTGATAGGCGCTCTTGCGTCCACCTCCCTTGTTCCCCGGATTGCCTTTTGGGTTTCCCATAAGATTCAGTTTAGACTGAAAACAGCATTAAAACTACGGCACACTCCTCATGTCCGGTTCCTCATCCCACGGTTTCCCCTCCACTTTCCTGAACTTCAAGAGAGGAAAATCTTGTCTTAATAGAGCGTTACTTTCGATCATCGTCTCCTTGCGGTTGAACATCTGTAACCCACCCGGATTCTTTGCTACCGGCTTGACCACCATCCCAAGGAAGTTGTAGCGAAACACCTTAAAATTGTTGAAACGGAGCCAGATAAACGCCGAAAAATCATCATTATCCTTCATCTTTGGATTGAGATACCAGCGCTCCGGACGCACGAGATAGCAGGTCTGGAACCGCCCACGCTCATTCCAGTCCTTGGTGACTTCGAACATCTGATTGGAATACGGGAACGAGATACCCCCCAACTCCTTGTCACAGAACAAAGCCAGCTCGCATGCCGTCAGTCCGTGCGAGAACGCTCGCATGGTATTCCCACTCTTCCGCTCCTTCCCGTACCAACCCCTGAGATCATCGTCGATCTTGAAGACTAGTTCGTACCCACGCTCGAGCGCGTACTCTTTGATATTTATGAGGCTGTATGTCAGACCTTTATTGTTTTCCTTGAGCACAAGCAGGTTTTCTTTCCATTGCGGGTAGAACTTCTCATACAGTTTTGCCTCTTGTGGCTCTACAGCAAGAATCCAGTCTTTCCCCACGACCTCGGCGACCTTCGGGAGCCACGAGAGCGTATCTTTCCCAATGGTGTCCACACGTCCTTTTGTTGGCACGGCGAGTAGAATCTTCATACTTTGAAAATGAGGTAAAAGCAGCAAAATAGGATACAAAGCTGGCAAATAGCAATCGTCATCTCCTCTTTCGTGGGTTGGCGAGCACCCTTGAACATTTGCTCTGGTGATTGCGCGGCCTTCGCCATGAGCATCATGAACGAGATGGCGAGCGTAATAGCCATGATTGCGGCGAGAATGTTCTTCATACAGCAGGTTTGAGACGCTTTCGCTCGCGCTCGGTCTTCAATTTGCGGATCCGCGCTAACTCTTCTCCCATAGGTTTGCAGTTCCAGAGCTGTTTCAGCGAATAGAAAACGATAGTGAATCGATTGGCACTCTCATCGAGCTTCGTCATGGGCGTGACTCCATGCAGAATCTTCTGGCCATCGAACAAAGAAACGCTGTAATTAGCAATTTCCAACATGCAGTTGTACTCCGGCATGGCGAGGTATCCACCGACGATCCCCTCCTTAAATCCGATCATGCAAGAGAACACATCCTCGAAGTTGCCACTGTCAAAATGGTATTTGAGCGGGTTGTTCTTGTTCACGATCCCACTGGTGAAAACGGTATTGACCATCCTGTATTCACCGAGAACCTTCTCCGTAAGCCCCTTGTGGCGCGCGTACCGTTCCGGGGAATGTTCCGCATAGAGCTTTTCAGCTTCCAGTCCCCATTTAAGTAAGAGGGCATTGGCTTGTGGCGAGTCTTTCGCGAGGCCGGCCATCCGGCAGAAGTCACTCCGCAATGCGATCCGTGGCATAGCTCCGAAGATGCGGCTAGTAGTCTTGAGTCCTCCCGTACGCTCGGTCACAGGATATTTCACCGTCCGGAGGGCTCGGAACAGCTCTTGCGATTCGCGCGACACCTGCCCATAGATCACGACCACTTCCCCGGTATCTTGGTCAATGATCCGACTCGGCTCACGAATGATCTGCGTGCAGTCCTCCTCTTTTGCCGATCGCTTCACGAACGCCTGAAAGTCGATTTCACGCTTCTTGAGAACGATGTCAATCATACAATCAGTTGGAGAATGACCTCGGAATTGGAATCAGCACCCAGTTTGGCGCGGGCATCACTGAACAGGCTCTCGATGTGCTCACGCTCACTGTCGAGGAAAAACAACACCACCTGTTTCTGATCGCCATTCAGGTAGGTATCCATTTTCTCCTTAGTGGTATCTTTGTCCGCTGTTTCATCCTTTCCTAGTGTTTGGGTCGCTTTCTTCTCTAGAAAGGCAGGAATGTTCATCGGCATCGAGGTATCTGCCTTGAAGAGCGCCTGCAGGTCTTCGCCCCAGTCCGCGAGCGCCACCTGCGCACGCAAATCTTCCTCTTTGTACGCACCGGCGCGACCATTGTCGGAGATCGCGTATTTCGTGCGCTCCTCATCATTCTTCGGGTGGACAACAAATACCCAGACCTTCTGGACGCCTTTCTCTTTCAACACTCTTAGCCTCTGGTTTCCTCCCAGAACAGTTCCGTCCTCTTCGATGATAAGCGGCTTGAATAGTTCATCCTTCGTCCATCCTAGCTGCGTTTTGAGGCGTTTAAGGTCACTCTCGATGACAACACGCGGGTTCTTTTCCCATCCGTGCAGAGACGCAATAGGGCGCATCTCTTTCCCCATCCCTTCGAGCTTAATCATAGTTTTCAAGCAAATGAATTACAGCCGCCGTATGATCGTCGAGGTTGTTTTCCGCCATGATCTTGTCCAAAGCGGCTAAAACACGCTCGTAATCGTCATTCGAGAACGGGAGGATCATCTTTTGGATGTTCGACGCCTGATCCGACGGGGCTTCGTTCCCGATTCCCCCTTCCGCCAAAAGGTCTTCCACGCTCTTCGACTGGCCGAAATCGACCGTATAGTTGCGGAACGTTTCGGGCAGCATGTGGCCGATGAGCGACATGAGCTTGTCGGTATCGGTGCTGCCCACCGTGTCATTGTCCGCGAGGGCAACAAAAAGACGCTCAGAGTGCGTCTTAGCGTCAATGACAGATACCCAAACACGCGTCTCACCCATACGATGGAGGGCTTTGAGACGCGCATTACCACCAATGACTGTCCCGTCCGGCGTGACGAGGATCGGTTTGTAGAGCCCAAGCTCGGTGATTTGTTCGACCACGGCATCGATCTCGTTTTCGTAGATGATGCGCGGATTATCAGCCCACTCTTTCAATTCGGTGATATCGGCGTAGCCGGTATCGAGGATGGATATGTTGCGTTTCATACCAGCCGATTGTACCGCAACGTGCGCATGTTGTCTCTACTGGATTTGGAACAGAACGCCTTGGTTTGGATTGATCTTCGGATTCTCGCACCCACGGCACAATTTCACTTTTGCCCGTAAACGTAAAAATGACTGGCGCTTGTTTTTACAGGTCTCGCATTGAAAAAAATACAGCTTCCGTTCCCCGTACAGCTTAGTCTCGAGTGTAGATTTCGACATAGCAGGTATGGCCTTTGGGTAGAAAAGGGTTCTTAGGATCATCCCAACGCATGGACTGGCTCGTGATCTGCTTATCATTCGCGTAAACAACGCCCTGTAGCGCATCCTGTAGCGTTTCCGTGACCCCAATGAGGTCAGCGGTCGTCTTCTTGAAAACAAACTCGGCATGAACATCTTTACCCTCGATAGACTTCCAACCTTTCCGCACACACGCTACCCATGCCTCTTTCTGCAACGCCTCTTCGGACGCACCCGCTCCTCCCGCCGTGTAGGTATACAAACTACCGTCCTTACGCATACCGGGACTCTTCTTATTCTTCTTTGGAATGACCTTGGAGGTGAGATAGAAGTCGATACGCATAGTCTCTCCGCTCGGCGCAAAGCCGGAACGGTCACCACCGTGAACAGCCACACACTGGCTGGCTCGTTTTGAGGCGAGCGGAGAGACCCCAAGCACTAGGCTTGGTTCTCTTTCGTGGCTTCGATCTGCTCGACGAGAACCTTCTCGTAGAACCCCAAATCCTCTTCACCCATCTTGAGCGCGGCCTCATTCTGCTTGATCTGGTTGTAAAGCAGCTTGGCCTCTTTCTTATCAGTTAAAAGCGACTTCTTTTTCTCTAAAAGCAGGTTAAAACAACGGATTTTCGTCATTTCGTTCTTGGTCTCAAGGATATTGAAACGGATCATTTCAACGGTGCTGTACTCACGGTCTGATGGAACGGTCATAGTGCGTTTGATAGTAAATAAACAGGGGGTGTTTTACGGGAGAACACCCAACCCAGTTTGTGGCACCTGTACCTTTCGGGCAGGTCAGGGACAGAGTGTCCCCTTCCTTCGGTCGCTTGCGCGTTACCGGTGGTTACTTGCCCGTGACAGCAAGCGTTGGATCGACGAACGAGGGTCGCCCCGCATTCAATCGGTCGAGAGTGGCGTGTGAGATGTCCAGCTCGGAGAGCGGGAGGAAGATCGTGGCGTTGCCAGCGGTCAGGCACTCGACCTTGAGGTCGGGAGCGTGCCATGAGAGCAGCCGGAGAGCCGGAATTGCCTTCGGTAGAACCGCGAGGGTGACGTTTCCGTACCTCTCGGTACCTACGATCATGGCCTGTAACGGCGGAGCACGCGCCAACGACGCGCGGCATTCCACTCCTTGAAGCGGAACTTCATACGAGCGATCTCCTTCTTCACCAGATTGAACACTCTTTTGCCTCCCTACAGTTTAGGAACCAGCGCGTGGTGGGTGGGATCGAACCACCGACAAATCTTTTTGCCGTTTCCAGCAATAAGTCGCTCTGCCACTGAGCTACACCCGCAAAGTAATGACGATATCGGAGTACACCCTGCCCGCTGTGGGCATACTCGGCAACGGGCGTGAAGCCACACCAATCGCCATTACTTTGCGAGTGCCGACCGAAGTCGGCAGCCCGTTTTAGCGAGAAGGTCGTTCGCCTTCGCGTCGATGATCCTCTACAGGAACTTTCGGCTCTTTAGGCGTAGACCCGGTATTACCACTTGGCTTCTGCTCTTCTGACTTACGTTCGCTTTGTGCTTGGTTTGTCATATGGAGAAAAATTATGCGGTTAACCCCGCTCTTGAGGGATGATGTGCCCAGTCAGTCTCATGGGCAGCTCACGAAATGCAATCGCGATTCGCTTTCGTTCTGAATTACGTCGCTTTCACCACCCCACCGTGGAAGGGACAAGGGATGATGCTGGCAAGTCGATACCGCACCATCTTGCTCATCCCACGGCGAGAGCCGAACGAATCGGCCTCTCTCCCATTATAGCAGCCCTCCGAATCGTAACGCACCGAAGATACCAACGATGGCGATAATCAGGCGGGCGATTCCAACGTACGGCACTGCCAATGGCGCGAGTACGAAAAACGCGACGATCCAGCAGATGACTGCAAAGATGATCTGCCATAGAGGGATGGCTGGACGTGAGCCTGTTTCAATCAACATAGAAGTAGAAAAGAGTGATTTATTCGAGACCGTTTAACTTCCTACGACGAGCCGCGCGCTGATCTGCCCTCGTCTTGGAGAGCGTCGTGACCATTTTGCGCAGATGATCGTTATGGAATCCCGCATACTCCTTGAGGAAATTCGAGACTCTTGCTCGGTTAGCCTCTCCTTGTCCCATTTCCGGCATCCCCAGTTCTTTGAGCCAGTCGTAGAACGAGTGGCGCATCTTCTTGAGTGTCGTTTCGTCCGCCGGTTGCGTGATTTCTTGTCCGAGAGCGTTTTCCATAGAACTATTTTACCCCGCTATCTGTATTCCTAGAAGCAGCACAATCAGTACCGCCCATGGAAGGAGAAGCAGGAACAGAATTAGGGTCTTGAGCAGTCGTATCATAGGGTTTTGCGCGTTTCTTACGCGGCTTGCTGGCTATCTCACGCATGTGGTCTCGATAACCTGTAGTGCCTCCGTATTTTTCTCGCATCACCTCATGAGACCGCTTCGCCATGTCAGAGGCAGTCATGCACACATTGTAGCGTGCGCCCGCTAACGTGGTCAAGAAAGCAACACGGAACCCTTGGGGGTATCTTCAACACCGAATTGCGCGTCGACCGTAGGCGTTGCAGGTTTGTGGCGCTTCAAAGCGTCCCGTACCCGTTGAACGCCTTCTTCGACGTTGATATCAGTATACCCCAATTTTCGTGCAATCTGACCCTCCGCCATCCCTCGGCTATGAAGCTTTAGGATACGCTGATCTTTCTGATTCATAAGGAGCGTAGACATGGTTTAAGCCAGACCGGTCACGCGCGTGTATTTGCGCGCCCAGTCCTCTTTGTTCCAGAACAAGTAGCTGATCCCTTGGATTGCGCCCACGAACATGAGGAACAAGGAGACGTACCAAAGACCGATGGAAAGACAAACGATGGATACGATCAGCCACAAGATTCCCGGACCGACAGCTCCGAGATACATGCGGTGAATGCCCAAACCTCCAAGGAATAATCCTAGAAGAAAGGCGACGACTTTTGACGGTAAGTAAGCGTGTTGCATAGATATTTAGTAGTGAAAAGCTACTCCATATAGTAGCGCCGTATTGATTAAACCGATACTAACGTTTGCCCAGAAGATGCGTGGCGTGACTTCTGGATCATTTGATAGCTTCCAGACGTCGGTTGCAGCATTTAGCGCGCGAGCCGCGAACAGTCCCATGAGGATGAATTGCATAAATTTACAGTAGAGGCAGTTGATCGAGGAGAGAACTGCTTGAGTTAAGTGAGTGTTTCATAGCGTTGTACGTCTCGCGCCAAGATGTGATTTGGGCGACGACCTCGCGCTCAAGACTAGTGATGTAATCAGCGGCCTCGGCTTCGCTGGTTGGGAGCCAATAGCCAAGACGGTCAGACAGGATCGGCACCTCCCATTTGATCCGCAGATCACGGATGATCTGGCGCACCTGACGAGTGGTTGTATCCATCTTGTTCGCTCGGATATCGGCCTCATGGGTCGGATGGCAACCCATCCAGCGCTCCGTGCGGGCGATCTCAAGCTGTGTGATCTTCTTGACATTGAAATTTGTCCAGAGCATTGCCATGACAGCACGCTCTTCTTCGGTGAGCTCCTCAGCCGCGAGCGCAAGCACGCGTCCTTTGATCTTCTCTTGGTAGGGTATTTGTTCCATATTACTCTTCGTAGAACGTATCTTTTAGAGATTCATCACTGGTAGGACCGTAGCTCCCATAGATGAAAGCATACACAGACCAATTTCTGAGTGCCTGCCAAAAGCGCTCTTCTGGATGCGTGTGACAGTAGGTCGTAAACGACAGTAAAGACTTGAGTGACCTCGGTTCCTTCATATTTGTTTCCAAAACATGAGTAAATCTCTCTTTGCGAGGTGGTGACAGCGCTTCTTGCTTGGGTACTGGATATACACTTCATCAGAAGCTACGCCGCGTATCTCGCACACATGGCCGGAGTCATTTTTCTTCCAGACTTGGCCTTTCCGTATCTTGATAGGATTCTTCCGCCAGTCCCAGTTCTTGCGAGTGACGGAATCCTCTGCATTTTTGAACATACTCACTTCCAATTCTCTGGCTTAATCATTGGCGTCCACTTGATGATCTTGTACTCCTTTTCGGACAGCTTGCTCTTGTAAAAGAGCTGCACGATTTCTCCGTAGTCGTCCCAGAGACAACGCTTCTCGCCGTCCACGCCCAAGCCGATGCTCAAGACATTCAATTCGCGGTCAACGATAGCCCAGTAGTGGCGCTTTAAGACGTTTCCGTAGGGCATATTACACTGAGCCCTTCGGCATATCAGGATTCTGGACGTAGAGCATGAACTCTTCACCATCTTTCATATCCACGAGCTTTTTACCGATCTCACGGATTGCTTCTCGACCGATAAAGATGATCGTGAACCATCCGGGCTCAATCTCTTTCTCACCGTGCGCGTTATCACGCAGGGCGGTAGCCGCAAGGATAAGGTCAGTTCCCTTATAGCGACCTTCAAATTGTAAGACTTTATTCTCCTCCTTCTTCGGTTCCTCAACGGGTAGGACGTTGTCCATAGTTGTTTTGGTTAGGTAATGAGTTCGGTCGTGAGTGAGGTGAGGCTTGGCCTTCTTGGAACCCCGCTACCTCAACATTCAGAGAGTCTGGCAATGGGGGGAGCAGGTTACCGATCTCTCTATCAATTATCTGCCCCATTCGGCGTTCGTAAAAGGCTTCTGATGCCATTCCCTCGCTTCGCTCTTTGGACGTCTCCCAGACCCGATAAATGGTCATACGGAGACGTTGCGATTGGCTTGATGGTTTGTCGCTCATAGCTATTTCTTGATTCGATCCATGATCTCTTGCAGGCCTTGCGTGATGAGCGAACCGGATTTCTCGCAAATTCGGTAGATGCCCATCGGCTCACCAAGCATCACTGTCCGAACGTCACCACTAGCAAGGCGCACCAGACAGACAGCACTATCCACATCTTCCATCAGATTTTCTTCCACCTTCCCATCTTCGCCCGTCATACGGATAATGACTTCAATTTTCCTTGCCTTATTCGTATACCCCCTAAATTCAGTTGGTTTTGGTTGCATAAGATTATTTGAGTTGATTTCCTAGAATGGTTAAGAGTTTGCGAACAAATTGAATCTCATCGTTAACGTGTGCGCTACCGACATAGATAAACGGCTTCTTATAGTGATGAACACGCGCTTCCATCGTTTGCTCAGCCGCTTTCCTAGTGAGGAAAAAGTCTTGCGTTTCGTCGATTTCTTGGAAGTTGAACGATGAGAGATTGAGCTGATCCGCCATTTCCCAATCCTGCATCTCTTTCGCGGTCTCTTCGGTAGCGATCTCACGTTCGACGATTTCCTTACGCATGTCCTCTTCTGTGTAATGCCCACCTTCGTCGTCAAGCCATTCTGTACCGTCCTGATGCCCGTCTTCTGCTGAATACATGCGCTTGTCTTGGAGCAAATAAACCGGATGAGCGGTACCAAACGCGTCTTGCGTTGCCACCTCATGGCAAAGGTCTTTCAGTTGGTCGAGGTCATCTTCTTCGATATCGATTGTGATTTTTGGCATATGGGTTATAGGTTCACGATGTGTTGGAATGTCTCTCGAACGTACCTTTGGAAAGACTCGGGTTCATTTTTTAGAGCCTCACGCATCTGGTCGATAATGTCCTGATTGATCTTCAAACTCTCGCGGTTTACCGCAGAGCGAAAAAGGTCATTACCTACATCGATCAGATCAAGAAACAAGCGCCTTTGGTCTACGCGCACGCCATACGGAATGGAGGTCGTACGTCCGGTCTTTACCTCGACGATCTCGTACAGGTCGGCTTCAACGCATGATTCAGGGGTTATGCTCTCGATCAATCGGGCTCGCGCTGGGCTACTTGTTTTGCGCAAACACTTATAGGCAGTTGTCCCGTTTGGCCTATCCATCTCCGTAGTTTTGATTTCAACGTGAATGACTTTCATAAGGAGCTATTCGAGGATGATTGAGAATCCGCCACGCTCGTGATCCGTGATTCTCAATTCGTAACGATTTAAGAGCCGCTTCCACCAAGGCAGCGATTTGAAAAGGTGAATCGTAGAACGGAACGTGGCTTTATAAGCCTCAACCGGCATTCCCGTGCTGAACGGGTTGCCGAGAGAGGCGGGCTTAACACCGTCACAAACCGCACAGATGACCAGTGGAGCTCCGGAATGGAGCCCGCAGACGCACTGGTATTTCTCAATGATGATTGGCTTAAACATAGAACGATTGTAGGCGAACAAGGTCTCGACGTGCCGGATCAAGGAACAGCATGTCCCCCTTACCTAGCAGCGTCTCGGCTCCCTCACGGTCAAGAATGATTCGGCTGTCTACTTCCTGAGTGGTTGCAAACGCAACGCGTGTCGGGAAGTTGGCCTTGATAAGCCCTGTCACCACGTCTACAGATGGACGTTGAGTGCCTAAAATGACGTGGATACCGATGGCGCGTGCCTTCTGAGCAAGACGCACAATACAGACCTCAGCCATGTTCGGCTCCCCCTTCATCTTCGTAGCTTTCGTTTGCAACATCAGGTCAGCGAATTCGTCCACCACGACCACAATACGCGGCATGGTGACGTTCGATGCGTTGTACTCTTCGATGTTGCGCGCACCCACGCGCTCGAGTGTTCGGTAGCGTTCCTCCATCTCATCCGTGAGCCACAGAAGCGTTTTGATGGCTTCCGGAATCTCATAGATCGGCTTGGAGAGAAGGTGAGGCGCATCTTTGTACCCAGACAGCTCAACGCGCTTCGGATCGATCAACACCAGTCTCAAATGCTCAGGTGTGTTCTGTTTCATCAGGGCTTGGATCATCACATTGATGAACACTGATTTACCTGATCCGGTCGTACCGGCTACCAGCATGTGCGGCGCTTCGGCAAGGTCTTTGAGGACGATGTTGTTGTAAACGTCCATACCAATTGGCAAGACCAATGATCCGTTCGCGCTTTCGTCTACCGTTTCCATCTTCACGAACGTACGGTTCTGGTTCGGCACCTCGACGCCAACGAGATCGGTTCCCATGATCGGCGCTTCGATGCGAACGCTCGACGCTTTCAATGCAATGGCAAGGTCTTTGTTCAACTTCGCAAATTCGGCCATACGGCGCGCTCTGGAAGGCTTGAACGTGTACTTGACGATGGATGGACCTGTGAACGTCTCGCGCATCTCTACGGCGATCCCAAACTCTTGGAGTTTCATGCGGATCTTTTCTTCATCGCTCACGAATTTGTTATCCGTGTTGTCGCTCGCGCTTGGGATGTAATTGCGTTCTTTGATCTCAGCGTCTGCAATCTTGTGCATGACGGCCTTCGGACGATCCACGCCAACGGTCTGACCGACGAACAGTTTGTACGTCTCATCCCCGTTGAACATGTCGTTAAAGTTTGGGATGAACAGCGCATCCTCGCGCGCGATTTCGCGGGTACACGCATCGTAGATGGTGTAGAACGCGGAAAAGTGAGATAGGAGTTCTGGATCGTCGAACTCGATGACGCTCTTCTGTACTTGTGGTGATCCATCCTTATTCTGCGAGGTCTTCGTTTCAAAGTAGCGCATCCGCTTTGGCCGCTCGCCTAGCTTGTCCCACACGGTGTGAAACGAGCAGATGGCTTGCAGAATGCGGGCTGGCTTCTCTTCCTCCTCATCGCTGAAAGAGGTAACGAATTTCCAGTCATCAATCTCTATTTCACCCGCCTCGTTACGCTGTACCCGGTCAGGCACGCATTTGAGCGGCAGCGCAAACCACGCACCCTCAAGCTCGCTGAATTCGGTTATGGGCTTCACGAACGCGGTCAAAGGCTCTTCCACGAGGAGGATTTGCTTTGGCGCTTCCATCTCGGAAAGGAACGCATTGACTGCGAAAGAGTAGGTAGCTATAGCCTTCTCTCGGGAGCCTGTCTTTCCCCACTTCACCTCTGAATCCTTCACGTTTTCGAGGTATGACAAACCGGCGCGAATGCCGTCTTCGACAGACGCGCCTTTATAAATTGCTTCTAGTGCCTTGTGCGCCGCCTTTCCGACGATGCCGGAGACACCAGACTGAAATTGTGTAGTTTTAAGGACGTAAGAGAGCAACCAACCATAGCGATTGCTCGTGTACGCTTTGAGGGAAGAATAGCTCCAGTGGTCAATGAGATATGTTGCGTTTGCCATATCTTATTGTGCCGATTTCTTCGCGCGGTAAGCGTTGATCTCCATGACCTCGCGTGGGGTGAGCTTACGGCCTTCGATCTCTTCGTAAATCAAGCGTTCACAGCGCTCCTCTTCGGTCTCTACTTTGGCTGGAGGCTCGACGGGAGCTGGTTCCGCGATAGGGGAGGATGGGGCTGTTTCAGTGGCTCGGTACTTCTCCTCGATCTGAGGTTCCGTCATTGCTGTGTCGGACACTTCAACTTCGGTCATCTTGCCCTTGAATTTCTTCGGTTTCTTCTCTTCTTTCGGTGGTTCTGGTTCGCTCAGCACTTGGTCAAGAGACTTGTGCGTCGATGCCGGTTCGGGTGGTTTCTCGCTCGTAGTGATGATCTCAGCTGCCACTGTAGAGCGTTCATCGTCCTGCACCTCTCCCATGTCCACGCCGTGGAATGCATCAGGACAGACGAACTTGGCCGTCATGTGAAACGCCTTGAATTTGAGCATGTTCTCAGGGAACTTCTTCCAAGGGTCTTTGTTCGTGAGTCCACGCGCGTTGGCTTGAGCCATCGTAAACGTGTTGGTCATGGTAGCGCCGTTATCCTTACGTGTGATCGTGACAGTCGCCGTCTGATCGTTACAGATTCCCCATTCGACCTTGTGTCCGGCGCGAATGACCATCGTGATTGCCATTTCGCCGTAGAGTGCAATACCACCATTCACGAAATAGAAAGATTTGACGGCTTCGAGAGGCTGTAAACCGGCTTCATAGCCTGCTTGGAGCACCATGAGGAGTTGTTGAGCGTTCTTGATCGAGGCAGGGAGCGCGTTTGCCTGCATGAATGTCTCGGCCACTACCTTCATCGCGGACCAGAGCTTCGGGTTAAGGAAATTGAGTGAACGTTCTTCGGCCATCGCAACGTAGCGTTGAGAAGGCGCTGGTAGGGTCTCGAGCGCTTGGATTGGAGTGTTTTCCATAGTGTGTGTATGGTAAATAATTATTCTTTCCCTTCTGACCATTCAGCAATGATCGCGTTGTTTATCGCCATCATCATTGCTTCTAAGACTGCTTTACTTGGGGGAGGTTCCCCTTGAATATGCAGAAAAGTGACGACTGTTTTAGCTGTGACTTTTATCAGTTCGGCGTGTCGTTCCTTCACGTTTTCAGGAACGAGCCTATCACCATTGATGTAGGCGAGAGTTGATTCTTTGAGCTTCATACTAAGGATTTTGGCCAAGAATCTGCTGGGGATCGGATACGAGATCGTACCCCGGAGGTAGGTTGTCCATATGTGTGTATAGGTGGTGAATTATATTTCAATCATGCCTGCTACTGGTAGCAATGTAAAGGGGGTAGTTGTGGGCAACTTTTGGCAATATCGTCCGCTACTGGACGCTAGAATCACCAAGAGCTTTTTCCACAATGATTTTTGGCTCTGTTGAGAGTTGTTTTGCTGCCGTAATCATCTCCACAGTCGCATCTGTAACCGGCGTGATCGTATGCTTTTTGAGACAGTCCGTACAAAGCACTGACGTGTCATATGGTTTATTCCAGTCACGCGGCACAATATTCTCGCGCTTGAGAAGCGTGATCGTCTTTCCGCAGCCCTCGCACTTCGCCCAACCAACACGCGTGATCTCTCGCACGCGGGCAATCTTATAGGTAGAGAGCGCTTTTACAATGATCGCAAATGCCTCACGCTTGGCCGATGGTTCTTTCCATGAGTTCTTTGCCATTTCTCGCATCCCCGTGCGACCACGGGCGTCAAAACTGGCATTACCAGCTTCGGCGCTAATGATCTTGCGGGCTTCTTCGAGCGTGTATTTACGCTCCTTTTTCGGTTGTTGATTTTGGGTCATACGACATTGATGCTTGATTTGCCATGGATAAGCTAACGAGTTTGCCTTCAGCAAGATCAGCACGGTGTACACGATCGAGCCTAGAGCCTTTTTTAACACCATCGAGCATGAGCGTTACGTCTGAGAACCACACGTCATGCTCACCCGGTTTTCTTTTATACTCGCTTCCTTCTGGCTCCGGACGATCAAGCACCATACAGACGCCGAACGTGTATTGAATATCCGCCCAAACGCCCGGGATAATATGCCCCTTGAGGGAGAACTTAATCTCTTCGGTAGAGATGTTGATGTGACTAAGTCGTACAGGGTCAAGATATGCCATGATGCGTTCGCAGACCTTAATTATTGCTTGTTTCATGCTAGTGGAAATGTATAGGTGACGAGCCATTGGCCGTCCACCTGTTTAATAGTTCGGTATCGAATGTGCGCAACGATCCAGACGTACGCGCGCGCCAGCTTCAAAGAGGTGAGCTCTCTGGTAGCAATCATCATCACGCGCGCCATAGCATCCGCAGAAGCACGGAGCGTCAGTAGTGCTTCGGTGTCCGGCTTTCTGGTCAGTTTGTATTCCATCTTCATAGAGGCAGGATTCGATGGTTTAACGATTGATTGGTCTACCAAACATCTGAACCACGAGTAACCCGTTTTTCCCTTGAGCAATAGCGATTCCCGTTTCTGTGTAGGACGCTTCAAGAATGTTGGCTTTGTGAGTTGGTGAGTGCATCCATGCGTAAACGAGTGATTCGGTGCTTCCGTAACCCTGAGCGAGATTTTCACCAGCGATGGAGTACGGATACTTCACTTGATTGATGAACGTGACGAGTGATTTTCCCTGAGGACTTCGGTGAGCGAAATACCCATTCTTTGCCATGTCATCTGCCTTGAGTTGCGCGGCCTTCACGAGCTGCGCATTTGGAACGAGCGCTCTCTGATGCTGTGCAGCTCTCTGGGCGTTCACCTGAGCGAATACCGATGCGCCCCTGATGTCTGATGCGTGAACGCTGAAAGGAAGGAATAGAAATGCGAGTGCAATGATGAGTGACTTCATACTTTTGAAATGGTCATACGGCTGATCGGTGCGCGAACCATCCGAGAGAGGATGATGTCTGCATTGTCGATGCCGATTTGAGTAAAATCTGTGTGCATTCGGTAGTGGCCTGAACGCACCCAGTCCTCCCAAGTGAAGATCCGACCAACAAGATCGGGATACACCTCTTGGAGACGGACGCGCTCAATGTGGTCAAACGTGAGCATCACGCGCTCGGGATCTTCCCTGAGCCATTTGACCATGCGGGTTGTCTTTCCTCCGGCACGCGGAGAGAAATCAACTTGAATGTGGCTGCTTGTGCGTAATCTGATGGGGTTCTTCGCGCACAGAGGCTTCTTGTCGGTGTATCCGTCGAACCATTTGCCCGCTTTTTGCGTTTTTGGATCGTTACAGTGATCCTGAGCGGAATAGAGCGAGTTCACTTTCTTGACCAGCTCGGAAGGGCGACCGTCCGCGTAGTGTCGGCAAATCCAGTAGGGCATAGCTATCTCATGTTATTTCTTTGAATAAATTCGGCGATGTCCTGCATAGCGACGATCACAGATTGATGTGTGCAAGAGCGTGAGCACTTGGCATTTCCCTCCAGATAAGTCACTTCACAAACGTATTTTCCTTCGTCATCAACCCATACTTTTAGATTGATCATATCAGTCATTCATCCAAGAAAGATGAGCAACGAGCACATCTCCAGCAATAAAGTCATGCGTATGCAGAGCCCAGTCGCCGGGATTAAGGCTCCCGTATTTCCAGAGCTTAGTAGCTGCTTCATTGATCGGTTGGCCATCGAGCTTACTCTCTTCGTAGCAGATAAGGCTTCGACGATCGCGTGCCTCAAAAATTTCGATCCGACCGCCCACGGCCTTCTGCAGCTCTTCGAGAGTGAACGTCTTGCCGTTCTTCGGGAGCAGGGTTTCTTTCGTGCCGTCGGCTCGGATGAGCAACGGGAGTGGTTTTATATTTTTCATAAGGTTAAATTTGAGAATTGGGAATCTTCCGGATGTCGATACGCTGACGTCCATTCGGAGCGGTAGATTCAAAGCTCCCCTCTAGAGCCTCAATCATGGCGTGCTTTTGCTCCGCGCGAACGATATCGATTGCGCTGTGAGCCTCTTTCGTATCAGCTAAGACCATTTTCTCTGATTGGCTCACGGCGTCTGCCATGTGGATGCGGCCATCCGGCGTGAGGTGAACCCTCGCGGAGACTGCGTTTATGTAGGTATCCCCGTTCGGCCTGTCCTCTGTTATCAGCTTAACGATGATATGCGTGACCATACTTGGCTTTGAGTTCCTTCTCGACATTGCGCTGGTGTTTCTTGGATTCGGCACGCAACTTGAAATCGAGACGGCGGTACTCTTGGATAATTGGATTAAGTTCTTCCCATTTTATGAGGCCATTGTGATAGAGCAATTCGGCTTGGTCAGCAGCAGCGCGAGCGTCGCGGGCTTCAACCATCAGCTCCTTCATTTGTTCTTTGGTCAGCATAGGGTTAAACGATGAAACATGCAGAGACCAGAAGGGAGTAAGCGCAGACCATGAACACGAGGCCGCCGCCGATAATCTTGAGAATGGCAATGGCGTTGTGGGCGTGCTGTCTGCGTCTCTCGCGTCTAAAATGCTCTCTGTTGAGTGGATGAATGGTGGAACGTAGTCCGTGTCCGATTGCAGCATCAACCGCGCTAGAAGGTGCGTTTTTGGTCATATGGTTAGTCGATAAATTCAGCGAATGATAAGCAATGTCCCTTCCCTCCACGATCTACCCATTCAACCATCTGTTCTTCGAGATTCACGTCGAGTGTGAACCAGTTTTCTTCCTGAACTTCCGTCGTTATTCCCCAGCCCGTGAGCCCTTCGATGTCATCTTTGACCATCTCGGAGAAAATGATGCGAGCAAGGTATGGGGCGTCGTCCCAGCGTTCTTTGCCTCGCTTCAATGCGGCTTTGAGTACGTCCGAGAGCGTGTCTCCGTCCCAGTGTTGATAAAAGACCACCTTATTTCTATCCGAGTACGTTAAGCGAATGTTTGAGCGTGTGCCCATATGATTGAAAAGTGTGTGTAAGGCCAAGAAGGGAGTGAACCAGTCGTAACCGGCGCTTCCCTTCTTGGTGGTGGTGAGCGGACTGTGTCGTCCTCTCTTCCCCAATTGTGCCTGCTACCGGTAGCTTTGTAAAGGGGTGGGCTGTGGGTAACACCGGATCGCCTATGGATACAAGGGAATGCGTATGATAAACCCTGATAATAAAGAGGGTTTATCCACGGCCTATACATACCCATTCACCTGTTTCAACCCTTCCGGCGTGGTATGATCTCGTCATGAGCTTTCTCAAAGGAGCTGCATACCCTGTTTTGTGTGCTAATATGGTGAAAGGCAACAGCCTCTCGCCATCTTTGGTGCAGAACAACCATGTAGACTCCTTTGCCAAACATGCTCAGCGCAAGCTGGGTATTTTTGGTTCTAAGTTCTAGCCTAGGAGTCGAGCTGACCCAGCTTGAGCGTCAGGGCGGAGAATGACGCATATAAGGGGTTCCAACCGAAGCGCGACGGCGACGTCCTGACTTGGTTACGCAGAATGATAAATGGCACGGCGTGAGGGAGTGTCCTGTACGGCCTCCACGAACTATGTTTGCCAGCTCTCTCCCAAGTATATGGTTTATAGTAAACTATGTACTATAAAGGGATGAAGGGAGTGCATAAGCCTACCAACCACCCTTATGATCTGAGGGGGGAAAGGGGGGAGTTTCCCCTTCCCTCTCGCTCTGGTTCTATCCTGTAGTAATCTCTGATTCTTGTTCCTTCTTTTCTATGCTCACCTGCTTTATTTGTGGAATGAAGACCTCTTGGAAAATAGTGTATATCCTTGACGAGACGTTTGCTTTATGCTCAACACATGAGGGTGCTGACCTTCCCTTGGAGGAGTCAAAGAGGTAACCTTATCCGACCTAAATGTACGTTCTCGTTCGGGACAACCGGCGGGCTGATCTAATCAATCAGAAGTGACGTGCACAGGCATCGGGACGCTGGCGTAAGCTGGCGTTTTTGATTTCCAGTTGTGGATAACGTGTGATCATCCCTGATTTCATTGACTACAAAGCACTACAGGCGCAGAGCATAGGGCTTTCGTGATATCCTGTGTACGAACCGTGGATATCTCTTCTCGGTTCGCCCCTCAAAGCTAATGGGTACGACACGTTTTTGCGTTTCTCGTGCAACGGCTCGTCGGCCACGACTGAAAACACCCCCGCAAGGAGGTGTTTTTGGTATCCAATCTGTAGCAAGAACCTAATTATATCGACCTACTGATCGTTGAGCAAGAGTCCGAGCTCATTACCGAAATTGTCGAGAATGTCTCCAAGGTGAAGTGAACAAGTTGCCCCATTGTATTCGGTACGGAGCACGCGGAGCACGCCGGTGACCATCTGAGACGTGTTGTTTGTGACATTCTGAATCTTCACTGTATCCCCCGGAAGGATCGTTTCAATGGGATATTGCGCGTTCACGATGATCTCGGTCTTGGTGATGATATTTTTGAGCTGGCCGAGCTGACCATTTCCCTTGGTGTTGGCCGTCGCGAGGTCATTGATCCCGGAATCACTGATGAGCGCCATCCGCTGGCCGTAATTCGTGATAGATGTGGCATCGCTGTATTCGGTATCGGTCGGACCCGCCCCCCAGCTAACCACGAGCTTGTTTTTGAGGTTCAGAGCGCTTTTAACTACATGGATGGTATCAATGTCCTTCCCGACCGTTAAAGAGTGCGTAGGGGTCGAATCATTGAATTGCGCCAAGTCCACCTGACCGTTCGCGCGGATGCGCCAGTACCACCCATCCACAAGGGATTTAGCCGCCGCATTCATGGCCGCGAGATGTGTCTGACGGGTGAACGTCTGGTTCAGCGTGAGCCCCGGATTGCCGAGGTTCTTCGTGAAGTAGGTTCCGTAGATCAAATTCATCGCGTCGATAGCGTCCGAGAAGATGGTATCCACGTCTCCAGCGGCGTATGTCACGATGTAGGATCCACCCGATTTCCAAAGCGATCGATCCATGAGCGCGTCGATAGGGAAAATGCGCAGCGTGACTGTATTTGAGTTCGCACTGAATGTCCCATCGATCTCTTCGATGAACCCTTGATAGACCAAGAGCCCCGTCTTGTTATTTTCGTTTACCGCATAAACCTTAACCAAATTGCCAACGTCGATTGCAGTTGAATAGCCAAAATTATCGAACGGATATGCAAGGTTCAGCTCGACTGATCCGGCTGGTTTGTTGATCTCGCGAACGATAGTCGGCACGCCCAAGAGGAGCGATTCGTCGATGACCGGCGCGCGGAACGTACCAGCCAACGTGTAGACCTTGGCGAAGAAGCGTGCGGCGGTAGACATAGATTAAAGACTCTCTACCCTAAAGTAGAACGTAGCGTCTGCCGTATCAGTTCCACCCCAGTCAATAACGAAATCGGTTTGACTCTTTGAAACAAGAGAGATCGAGATGTTACCACCAGAGTTTGTTCGTACGTTCCCCATGGCAGATGAATATGCAGCACCCCCACCTCCGTCTTGAATGTTGATCGATCCATTACCGTCGTCTCCAACACACATTCCACCAGCAGCAGCAGACTGGTATCCCATGACGTTAATGACCGCAGGATAGAACCCGACCGTGAGCGTTTGGTTTACCGAGTCTCGATCACCCGTAGCAGAGAGGTATCGAACGAATTTTGGCTGAATAACTCGCATCGTAGTTGTACTCAATGCGTGACCAATACGCGCGATACGAGCGCCTTGAGTGTTAGCGAGACCTCCGGCAGTGGTGCTGACAAAGTAATAGGAGCCGGCGGTAAGACCAGACAAACCAGTGGCAATAGCACCCGGAGGCCAGACCGTAATCGGGTTGCCCGCCGTGGAAGAAGAGGCCGCGATACCAGCGAATGAGAAGGTGGACTCATCAGCATCAGCATCAGCAAGCCAATAACGCGCATCAGCAGCTTTCAAGTAGACCGCCTGACCAGCTGTGATCGTTTCCCCAGCCGTACCGCTGACCGTGAAATTCGCAGCAGCTTGTGTCGGAGATGTTTGGAATCCAAGACGCGAGTTCGTGAGATCGTATTTGTCGTCCGTAGAATTGTATAAAAACTCAAGGATATCGAACGCCCCAACGTCCGTCGTCATCGTGTAGCTCGCAATTGTGTTGGAATAGCGTGTTTTTCCAGCCATTACCACAGTTTTTGCAGATGACGCGTGCTGTTTAATGCGCCACTTGTACGTCTGTCCAGATACGCCATTCGAGTGTGTGACGGTCGTAATGTTCTCCGTGAGCGTTGTGTCGTACACGTTGGCAACGCTCCAATCGAGCGCAACAACACCAGCAGCAGACGAAACGCTTGCTTGCACACCACAAAGAAAACGAATGTTCCCTGAGCTATCTTTTGACATCCAGCCACCACCTTTATTCCATAGCCAAGAATAGCCCGCCGGTGGGTTGTCCGCCGGATTGTTGGTAGCCTGTTTCGCCAAGCTATAATCGACTGGTGCGTACACATTCCCCTCGAATCCAAGACCAGTGGCAAGGATCGTTCCAGACGTTACGAGGCCGTCGCCAGTGATTTCAAACGTAGTGTTACCCGTCGCAAAGACAGCAGAGCGGATCACAGCGCGATACCACGTCGAGACCACCTTGAAAAAGTAAGAACGGCCAACCGTGAGGATGGTTGTATAGTCGCCGGCAATGACGTGGGTATTTCCATCCGTGATAGTTGGGATGACCGTGCCCAAAGCGTTGATAATACCCCCATCGTCAAAGCGCATGAGATGGTTATTGATGTTGTCCTGATCCGATTTGTTCCAGTGGCATTCGACTGTAGTGTCTGCCGCGTGTGTAGCCGCGCTTGTGCCATTATAACCACGTCCGTTAGTGGCAATCGTACACGTCACCGTAGCACCAGAAACGCTGAATCCAGAGAGTAGGATGTGTTCATCTTCAATCGTTACTCTTGCGTAGTAACCAGCCGCCATCGTGACGAGCTGACTTCCCAAGGCGCTTGCCGTGTTGATCTGGAATGTTCCAGTAGTTTGCGACGACAAAAGCTGGGCGGCGAGGACGCCACGGAAGCGGTCGAGGTTCTTGATGGGGGTAAATAGCATACGTTAGAGATAACGAGAGTAGTGTTGTTCAGTAAAAGAGAGAGAATAAGCCGCGCCCGTGATCGTCATGGTGAAGACGTTCGAGCCGGGCACCGCACGAGGGATGACCCCAGAATAGTCGATAGCCGTGCCATTTTTCTTGACGGTCTTGTTCTCCCCGTCGATCTCGATTGTATCACCATTGGAGAAGCTACCGGAAATCGTGATGGAATCCCCGTTTTGCGTGTTCTCAATCGTGAAGGCGCTGAGTGATCCCACTGTGACGAGTCCAACCGTAATGACTGGATCGGTAGTCGCTGTCCCCGCGTTGGCAACGATGAAGTTGGTAGGGGACGTGGTGATCGCGTATGGGGCATCAAGGATTGTACGGTCTACCGAGCGTGCGAATGGATGCTGAGAAACAAATTCAATCGACCACGGACACCAGTCGACGTGGTAGTGATCGCGCGAATCGAGCAGAATGTTGAGGTTTGTGGCGTAACAATCATCGTAATACCGCGCCACTCCTCCCCAAGAGATACGCAATGTCCCTCCGAATTGAGAGAGATATTTGCGCATCGTGTCTGCCAACGTCTCGAGCGCGGAACGGTCAGCCGCAGAGATCGTCCCAGAGAGCTTAATCCGGTTGCCGCGATAGTACGCTGTCTCTTGGTAAAGCCCGTCCGCGCGCGGGAATCCGCGTTGGTTGAGTTCCAAATCTGGCGCCGACACCTTCACAAATTCCGTGAGAATGCTGGTGTTCTGTAACCCATAGTAGTTGTACCAAATCTCATCCGTTGGTACGGAAAGACTCTCAGGTTCTCCATCGAGAGTGAGCATGTCCAACCGACTCAGATCAAGGCGAAAATCAGACATAGGATTACATGGAAGTGGCTAGGCCGCTGCGTTGCTGTTGAAGCACGCGGGCAAGACGAGTAGAGACAGCATCTGCAAGGGCGTTGATGTCCTCTTGGCTGCCCACAGAGACGCTTGCACCCTCCATGATGTGGATTTGGGTCGCACCACCGCCATTCGGCACGATAGAGCCTGATCCAGACGGGACAAACAACTCCGGTCCACGCTCACCAACCATGTACGGACGCCCAGAGTAGACCGAACCACCGTCCGCGCGCGCTTGCACACCAGCGGCAGGCACAGTAGAGGCAACGCTATTGGTACGCACGGCAGCGCGGGCGGCTTCAATAGAGGCCTTGATTGCCATGACCTGTGTTTCCAAAGCCTGCATTTCCTTGACGTGAATCTTCGTATCCTCCTTCATTTTCGTCCAACCCTCATTGAGTTTTTCGTCGATCTTCGCGTATTTATCAACAGTATCAGCGATCAAATCCTCCTTGTTCTTCTGGTAGACGGCCAACTCTTCGGCCATCTTCGTCTGCAAGTCCGCGAGTTTGGCAGTATGTTCTGCAGCACGCTCGGCAGTCTCAACAGCAAATTGCTCCTTGAGTTTATCGAGATCGGTTTTACCGCGCTCCGTGGCTGCAAGCTTCTCAATTTCCGCGTTCTCCTTTTTGAATTGAGCAATCTTCGCATCGCTCGCCTTGATCTGTTCATCAAGAGCCGCCTTATCAGTGAATGAGTCAGCAGATGGACCATTCGTATTCTCTATCATCTTTTTCTCCAGATCCTTCTTCTCTTTCAGGAGCGCCGCATGCGCATCCTGTTCCTTTATGAAAAGGGCAAGAACCTCGTTATTGTAGTCCTTTTTTGCATTCAAATTGTCCTTTTCGTAGCTCGCGTTCTCTTCCGCGATCGATTTGTTCACGTCTTTCACCTTCTGCTCGTAAGCATCCAAAAGATCGGAGGCACGGTTAACGTAGTCCTCAGTCGTTTCTTTGATCCCTTTCGCCGTATCGCTCGCCAAGTCCTTGAGAGCGCTGGCTGCTTTCTTGAATGCATCAGATGCCTTCTTTCCGGCATCGTCAGCGCCAGAACCCATTTTATTGAAGAGATCAGTGATTTGTTTGTTCTTTTCCGCCAGTGTTTTGGCTGCGTCTTCGCTCTGTTTGACAGAGGCTTCAAGCCCCTTTCCAGCGAATGCGTCCTTGAACGTAGCCCCCGCCTCTTTGAAGGTGTTCTCAACATCCCCCCACGCACCACTCACCATATTTGCCATTTGAGCTTGCTTTGCCGCCGTGTTGGAGAAATCCAAGTTCACCAACTCACCGAATGCCGCCTTTGCATCGTCGAATTGTCCCGTGAGGGCATAAGCGACTCCCTTGGCCATACTGACCCCCGCCTTCTTGATTGCGTCGAAGTTCTTAACGACGTCTTTTGCGAATGCAAAGATCGTGGCGCCGACTCCAATGATGCCAAGCACGAGCACACCAAACGCCTGTAAGACGCCCTTTACGCCCGTTACGAGGCCACGGAGGACTGTAGTCACGCCGTACACTGCGTAAGATAGCTCGCTGATGTTCTGCGTCGCTTTGTCCGCGCCCTTCGCCTGTTCTGTCATGGCATCGATCATGGGGTTGATACCCGCAATGATCGCAAGACCGATGTTTTTCTTCACGTCCCCAACCGCGTTGGACAGCTTCGCCATGCGTCCCTCGTAGGTGAGGGCAGCAAGCGCGGCGGATCCACCAAATTCTTTGGTGAGTTCATCCAACATCAATTTCTGCGCACCCATGGTGTTTCCGGCCTTAATCATCGTATTGATCTGCTTTTCTTGCTGATCCGTGAACGTTACACCCGCGCGCGTAAGCATGGTCAAACCCTTGGCCGGATCATTCAGCGCCTTACCCACTTGGAGAGCGGTAGCGCGTAACTGCTCCATGGAAGGCACACCACCACCTGCCATAGCCGTACTCATGTCGAGAACCGCCTGCGTAGCCCCCTCAAAAGCCTGACCTTTGAGTTGGGTGAACGTCAGAAGCATGTTCTGGGCACCCAAGATCACATCGTCATCAATAGCGGATAGGTCGCTCATGCGTCCCGCCATGTCATTGATCTGCTTGGCCGTGAAGCCAGCTGCGTTGCCAGTAGAAGAAAGCACGGCGGCGAGCTGTGCTTGTCCTGCTTGGAATTGTGCGCCCTCGCTGATCGAGTCAGAGATAAAACCCTTCAACTGACCAAATGCCGCACCCGCTCCGCCGATGACAGCAGCCCCGATCCCAAACGATTTCAGCATTGAGCCAAATCCGGTGGATGCTTCTGTCGCCGACTTCCCAACCGACCCCGTTTTCTTTCCTAGAGAATCCAAAGAAGCATCGACTTGTTTGATGCTTTTGGTCGCGTCATCGCTTTTAACTTCAATCTCTACTTGCAGTTTATTGTCGTCCATAGAAAAAGGGGTGGTTGAGTCTCTAGCCGACCACCCGTGACACACCCGCACGCTTCTCATTTGCACGACTCTCAAGCGATTCCGCTTCGAGGCGCAAGATAATGCTGCGAATGAATGTCACGGGCTGATTGTTGAATTCCTGCCATGTCCAGCCGAACCGTTCACAGATTACGGCTGTCATCATGGTATTGCTTAGCTTTGTGGGTTTACCGCCGCAGAAGCGCCGCCAAGCGTTGAGCTCTGCGGCTCGCTGGGGTCGGATTCTTCCGTATCCTTCGTGATCTCCCCACACTTCTTCATGATGAACTTAAGCTCGGACTTTGGTTGCGATGAGCAGAGGGCTGGCAGTGCTTCCGCAGGAGCCATGCCATCCCAAGAGATCACGACCTGACGGAACTGTTCGTCCGAGAGGAGGTGAAACAGGTTGGGAGCATTTTGATTCTCACCGTACACGCGGTCGATCGCGCGTTGCTCATCCGGAGTGACGTAGGTTTTGATGATGAGCTCTTTCCCTTGTGGGGTAGTGAACTTGATTTGCTCGCGAGTATATTCCATATGCGTTTTTTTGCGTTTTTAGGTGACTAGTAGGTCGTGACGTCTGTGACCAACAATGCTTTCGCTGTGTAGGCAGGGGACGTTTCGCGGTAGAAGTCGAACGGCATTTCCTCATCGAGCAGAGCGTCTGTGTCCATCGGTGGCTGCCATGGTTGGAAGATACAGTTTGGGAGACGCCAGTCGAGCTGGTAGTACACGCCCGTGGTTCCAATCTGATCGCTGGTATGGGCCACCTGCAACGATGTTTTTGTGGTGTTACGCAAGCGATTCAAGAAGTTTTGGTCAAGGTAAGCGCGACGTAGCGTTCCGTTGCCCATGAAGCCCTTGAGGTGGTTCTTGGCAGGGAAGCGTCCAGCGATACCGGATGCAAGCGCTGCATGCCGACCTTCAACT
>ERZ869929.155-NODE-155-length-41435-cov-80.554592_pt1 | contig 41435 bp, 65 predicted proteins | sample MGYA00579312_ERZ869929 | MGnify/ENA primary metagenome ERZ869929 (study PRJEB32216, sample SAMN09231818) | wastewater metagenome | place: USA: Maryland | collected 2016-08-09 | study: EMG produced TPA metagenomics assembly of the PRJNA472060 data set (Reclaimed... | reverse complement strand
ACGAGATCCCATTGCGGTCTCGGCATTCCTGCTGAACCGCTCTTCCGATCTCTCAACTTTTCGCTCCCGATAGTCTGGAGATTTTCGACGTGGCAGGACGTGGCCCCGCCCCAAAGCCCACGGCGCTCAAGCTGCTGACGGGAAACGCTGGCCACCAGAAGCTACGCCAGAACGAGCCGAAACCGCGTCCGGTGGCCCCGAAATGCCCGTCATGGCTCGATGCGGAGGCGCGCAAGGAGTGGCGACGGATCGCACCGGAGCTTGATCGGCTTGGGTTGCTGACCGTCGTGGACATGGCCGCGCTGGCGGGCTACTGCCAGAGTTACAGCACCTGGAAAGCGGCCACTGAGGCGCTCAACAGGCACGGCCTGACCTACGAGGCGACCAACGGCAACATCAGGCAGCGACCGGAGGCAGCGATTGCCACTAGGGCGCTCGCGGAGGTCAGGCAGTTCTGTCAGGAGTTCGGGCTGACGCCATCGGCGAGGGCCAGGATGACCCTCCCGGAGGCTCCCGACGATGGCGAAGAAAGCCCCTTCGACCTCTAGCAGCCGCCCGCTGTGGCAGACGCCACTGCCCCCGGACGTGCCGGGCGCGTGGTTCGACCAGGCGGCCGTAGCTCGCGTGGTGAAGGCGCTGAAGGCGCTGCGCCACACGAAGGGGAAGTGGGCCGGGCACCCCTTCGAGCTTGAAGACTGGCAACTTGAGTACCTGGTGGCCCCCGTCTTCGGCTGGAAGCACCCGGACGGCTCGCGGATCATCCGCACGGTCTGGTTTGAGGTTCCACGGAAGAACGGGAAGAGCACCATCAGCTCGGGGCTGGCGCTGGTGCTGCTCTGTGCGGATGGCGAGGCCGGCGCGGAGGTCTACGCGGCGGCCGGCAGCCGCGAACAGGCCAAGATCGTGTTTGGCGAGGCCCGGAAGATGGCGCTCGCGACGCCGGCGCTCAGGAACGGCCTGGAGATCCTGACGAATGCGCTGGTGGCGCCGAAGACGGGCAGCGTGCTGCGGGCGCTCTCGCGGATGGCCGAGGCGGCGCACGGGCTGAACGTCCACGGCGGCATTGTCGATGAGGTCCACGTCCACAAGTCGCGCCACCTGATCGACGCCATCGAGACGGGGACGGGCGCGCGGAGCCAGCCGCTCATCATCTTCGTGACCACGGCGAACGACGGCGACGAAACGACCATCTACGCAGAGAAGCACAACTACGCGGTGCAGCTCGCCAAGGGCGTGGTGCACGATCCGACGTTCTACGGGGCGATCTGGGCGGCCGAGGACACGGACGACCCGTTCGCAGAGAGCACCTGGCGCAAGGCGAACCCCGGCCTGGGGACGACGGTCAGCCTGGAATACGTGAGGAAAGAGGCTGCGCGGGCCAAGAGCATCCCGGCCTACTTCCCGAGCTTCTGTCGGTTGACCCTGAACCGACGCATCAGGGCCGAGAATCGGGCGCTGAGCATCGCGGACTGGGACGCGTCGGCGGGGCTGGTAGTGCCCGAGCAGTTGGAGGGGCGGGCCTGTTACGGCGGGCTTGACCTCTCAAGCACCCAGGACATCACGTCGTTCGTGCAGGTCTTCCCGAACGACGACGGCACCTGTGAGGTGCTGTCGCACTTCTGGACGCCGGCCGAGACGCTGGCGGAGCGTTCGCGTCGGGATCAGGTGGACTATCAGCACTGGGTGGACCTGGGGGTGATGACGGCGACGCCGGGGCCGGTGATCGACACGCGGCAGGTTGCGCGCGACGTCATCGCGCTGGCTGAGCGGTTCGACATCCGCGAGATCGCGTACGACCGCTGGGGGGCGTCAGAGACGCGGCTGAACCTCGAGGACGCAGGGCTGACGGTGGTGGACATGGGCCAGGGGTACGCCAGCATGAGCGCGCCGACGAAGGGGATGCTCGATCTGGTGATGAGCCGGAAGCTCAGGCACGGCGGGCATCCGGTGCTGCGCTGGATGGCCGACAACCTCGTGGTGCGGACGGACCCGAGCGGGAACATGAAGCCCGACAAGGAGAAGTCGCGGCAGAAGATCGACGGGATGGCGGCGCTCATCATGGCGCTCGACCGGGCGATGAGGAACGGGCACGGGCAGAGCGTCTACGAGACGGAATCGCTGCTGGTGATCTGAGGGGACGGCGATGGGGCTGCTCCTGTGGATGGCGTGCAGGCTCGGGCTGCACGACCTCAAGCACGAGATGACGAGGCTGGGGCGGCGCGTGGTGTGCCGCCGGTGCGGGGTGACGCGCTGGCTGCGCGGGGTGGACGTTCGATGACGGTTCGGGACTGGCTGGCTGACGGGCTGATCCTGTTGGGGGCGCTGTGCGCCCTGGCCGGGGTGTATCTGCTGCTCGGCCTGGCCGTGGCGCTGATCTCGATGGGCGCGGCGGTCGTGTTCGTCGGCGTGAGGATGGTGCGCTAACGTGGGCTTCTTCGCTTCGCTGTTTCGGGCTGGCCCGGCGGCGCACGACGACTACTGGTACCGGCCGGTCAGCGCGACCTCGCTGGCCGGGGTGCGCGTCGATGCTGACACGGCGCTCAAGCTCTCGGCGGCGTGGGCCTGCGTCCGGATCATCTCGGAGTCCGTCGCCGGGCTGCCGCTGCCGATCTACCGCCTCCGTCCGGACGGCGGCAAGGAGCGCGACAGCACGCACGTCCTCTACGACACCCTCCAGTACCAGCCGAACGAGTGGCAGACGGCGCAGCAGTGGCGGCAGCAGATGACGACGGCGGCGCTCCTGCGCGGGGCCGGCTACTCGGAGATGGTGCCCGGCCCTCGGGGACCGATGACGCGCGTAAGGCCGCTGCACAACGACTGGCTGACGCTGCCGAAGGACATGACCGACCCGGCATCGACGTACACCTACCGCGAGCCTGGGCAGCAGTCGCGCGAGATCCGCAACGACCTCGTCTTCAGGCTCGACGGCATGACGCTCGACGGCGTGACACCGTGCAGCGTCATCGAGTACGCCCGCGAGAGCATGGGCATCGGGCTGGCCGCCGAACAGTACGCGGGCCGCGTGTTCAGCCAGGACGGGCGCCCGAGGGGCACCCTGGAACACCCCGGCAAGTTGAGCCAGGAGGCCGCGAATCGGCTCAAGGAGTCGTGGCAGGAGAGCTACGCCGGCCTGGGGAACGCGCACAAGGTGGCCGTGCTCCAGGAGGGCATGAAGTTCAACGCGATCAGCGTGACGCCCGACGACGCGCAGATGCTGGCCTCTCGGGAGTTCAGCGTAGAAGACGTGTGCCGGTGGTTCGGCGTGCCGCCGCACATGGTCGGGTCAACGGCGAAGGTGACGAGCTGGGGCAGCGGCATCGAGCAACTGTCCATCGGGTTCGTCACCTACACGCTGCTGCCCTGGCTCAAGCGGTGGGAACAGTCGATCAGGCGTGACCTGATCTTCGACAAGGCGACCGTGTTCGCTGAGCACGTCATCGACGGGCTGCTCAGGGGCGACCAGGAGAGCCGATACCGGGCCTACATGATCGGCCTGACGGGCACCTTCCTCAGCCCGAACGACGTCCGGCGACTGGAGAACATGAACCCGCGACCCGGCGGCGACGTGTACCAGAACCCTGCCATCACGGTCGGCAGCACGGCCCAGAACGGCGCGGCTGCGCTCGACCTGGGCGCACAGGACTGGCAGGCTCGACTGATCGAGCTGACCGGGGAAAGGACGAACGGCCATGCCGACCACTGACGACATGCAGGCGACGGACCGCTACCCGCACGTCATGGCGCTGGTGCGCGAGCAGCCATGGGCCATCCTGCCCGCCAAGCTCGCCGTCATCACCGACCTGCTGCGCTTCCGCGCCGAAGGCGGCCGGCTGACCGCCGAGCAGATCGCGGACCGCATCGGGGCGGCGGCCGAGCGGCCGAACCCGGCCAGGGCCGGCGCGGTGGCGGTGATCCCGGTGTACGGGACCATCGTGCAGCGGGTCGACCTGTTCACCGAGATGAGCGGCGGCACCAGCACCGAGCGGCTGTCGGCAACGTTCGCGCAGGCCGTGGCCGACCCGAGCGTCGGGAGCATCCTGCTGCGGATCGACTCCCCGGGCGGGGGCGTCTACGGCGTGGCCGAGGTGGCAGACCAGATCTTCAAGGCGCGCGGGAAGAAGCCGATCGTGGCCGTCGCGGACAGCATGGCGGCGTCTGCCGCCTACTGGATCGCCAGCGCGGCCGACGAGATCGTCGTCACGCCGGGCGGCGAAGTCGGCAGCATCGGCGTGTTCGCCGCGCACGAGGACATCAGCCGCCACCTTGACGCCGAGGGCGTGGGCGTCACGCTGATCTCGGCCGGCAAGTACAAGGTTGAGGGCAGCCCCTTCGAGCCGCTGGGCGAGGAGGCGCGGGCCGCTATGCAATCCAGGGTCAACGACTACTACAGCCTGTTCGTGCGGGCCGTGGCGAAGGGGCGCGGCGTCTCGGTTGACGACGTGCGCGGCGGCTTCGGAGAGGGGCGCGTCGTGGGCGCTCAGCAGGCTGTCAAGTTTGGCATGGCCGACCGCGTGGACACCTACGACGCCACGGTGGCGCGGCTCGCTCGCGGCGGCGCCAGGCCGTCAGGGCAGCGCGCGGATGGCGACGCTCCGGGATTGTCGGACGACAGCCGGCGGCGACGGGCGCGCTACCGTCGCTGACGCATCGCGCGCCTACCCCTATCGACCGGTCCCCGTCACATGGCGGGGGCTTTCGCATTTGCGGCCGACCATCGGCCAGCACCACGCAGCGAAGGGTCCGCTATGAGAATCTCGCTCCTGCTGAGTGAAGCGGAATCGGTAGCGTTGCAGCGTCTTGCTGCGCGGGAAGACCGTCCGGTGCGAGACCAAGCGCTCCGCATGTTGATCGGGGCTCTTATTCGCGCTGGCGATCTCACCCCAGATGCTCAGCCCTACCCTCTGACACCTAGCGAGGGGGGCGACGCGATCCCCGTCTAACTCTCCACTCTATCGCGGTTTCATCGACCGGCCCCCGTCACATGGCGGGGGCCTTCGCATTTGCGGCCGACCATCGGCCAGCACCACACAGCGGAGGACACGCCGAGATGGCGACTTCCCGTTACACGGCGATGCTCGATGAGCGCGCCGCACTGGTGGCCGAAGGTAAGGCCATGTTTGACCGGGCCGAGGCTGAGGCCCGCGACCTGACGGCCGACGAGCGGCTGCGGGACGACGCGATCAACGCCCGCATCGAGGTGCTTGACGGCGACATTGCCCGCGAGGAAACGCGGAGCAAGCGCGAGGCATCGGTAGCCGTCAATGCGCCGGCCCCGGTGTCCCCGCGCATCAGCGGCCTGCACGACCGCGCGGCCGATAAGCCGTGGGGCTACGAGCTGGGCGTCCGACTGATCGACAAGCCAGATGGTACGCGGGCGTTTGGCGGCATCCGCAACGCCGGTGACGTGGCGCTGGGCCACGCCATGCAGGCCATCTTCCGGGCCGGCCAGGGCGGACCGATTGACCCGCGACTGTTCGCGGCTGCCGGCGGCAACACGTCAGACCCGGCGGCGGGTGGGTTCAGCGTCGGCACGGACCTCTCCATGATGCTCATGGAGATGGCGCTTGAGGCGTCGCTGCTGCTTCCGTACTGCACGGTGATCGAGATCAGCGCCGGCAGCGACAGCCTGGAGGCTCCGTACTTCGAGTACACCAGCCGCGCGACCGGCTCGCGGTTCGGCGGCATTCGGGTGTACCGGCGCAAGGAGGCCGGTACCGTCACGGCGTCCTACCCCGAGGAAGAGAAGTTCGCTATCTCGCTGCTCGACCTGATGGGCTTGGCGTATACCACGGACCGCCTGACCGCCGACGCGGCGGCGATGGGCCGCTGGTACGGCAACGCCTTCCGTGCTGAGATGGCATTCGTGATTGACAACGAGATCGTGCGGGGCACGGGCGTCGGCGAGTGCGAGGGATTCCTGAGCGCGGCGTCGCTGGTCAGCGTCTCCGCTGAGGCCGGCCAGGACGCTGACACCATCGTCAACGAGAACATCTCGAAGATGTGGGTGCGGATGCCGTCGCGCCTCAAGGGCGGGGCGATCTGGCTGTACAACAGCGAGTGCGGCCCGCAGCTTGACGAGCTGTCCATCTCGGTCGGCACCGGAGCCCTGGAGCCGCGCTTCGTCTCCTATGGGCCGGACGGCGTGCTCAGGATCAAGGGCCGCCCGGCCATCGAGATCGAGCAGGCGTCTGCACTGGGCGACGTGGGCGACATCTCGCTGGTCAACCTCTCCGAGTACATCGTGATTCGGAAGGGTGGCATCGAGGAGGCCATGTCGGATCACGTCCGGTTCATCTACGGAGAGCGGACGTTCCGCTGGACGCAGCGCATCAACGGCAAGACGCCGTGGCGCTCTGCGGTCACACCGTTCAAGGGCAGCGCGACCGTCTCGCCGTTCGTGGCCCTGGCCGCTCGGTAACAGTAACGCCAGAGCGCCCGACCCGCAGGTCGGGCGCTCTTCGGAGGGTCTAGACGTGGCACAGCGATACGACATGAGCACCGATGTCGCGGTTGAGTTCCTGGAAACCGCCGACATCGGCGGCACCAACGCGTCTACGGCGTGGGTGTCGATGAAGGGGTTTGACGCCGTCTACGCGAAGGTCATCCTGGGCACGTGGAACGCCTCGGATGATCTGGATGAATGCCGCCTCGAGCAGGCGACCGACGCCAGCGGCACTGGGGCGAAGGACCTGACGACGGACGGTAGTGGCCTGAACTACGACACGGCCAACCCAATCGACGCAGACGGGGATACCGTCGTGCTCGAAGCGAAGGCGGAAGACCTGGACGTGGCGAACGGATTCACGCACGTCCGGCTGTACGTGGCCGAGGGCGGCAACACCGGCGTTGACAACGTGACGGGCGTCCTGATCCGCTACGGCGCGCACAACAAGCGGGCGCAGCTCGAAGCGGCCGCCGCGACCGGCTCCGTGGTGTACGTCAAGCCGTCCTAACCTGACACCTACCGCAGCAAGCGCCCGGCCGAATGACTGGCCGGGCGCTTTGCGTTGGAGGCACGAACATGGCAGCACTCAAGGCCCGCCGCATCGGCGACAGCATCGTCTGGCACCGTGGTGCGAACCGGCATCGCCTGGTGGACGCCATCGGGCCGAGCGTCGTCAAATTCATTGACGACTTCGTTCAGTCGCCGTTGGCGGCGGCCGACGCGCCGCTCGGGTGGACCGTCACGCTCGTCGAGGCGGGAGCCTCAGAGAGCACCATCACCAAGACGGACAATCTCGGCGGCGGGCTGCTGCTGACGACGGACGCCAACGAGAACGACGGCATCAACATGCAGTTGGCTGGCGAGTCGTTCTCGCTGGCGAGCACGGTGACGGCGGTCTATTTCGGGGCGCGGCTGAAGGCCAGCGAGGCGACGCAGTCCGACTTCCTGGTCGGGCTGTGCATCACCGACACCGACCTGCTCGGCGGGATGACGGACGGCGTCTACTTCGAGAAGCTCGATGGCGGCACGGGCATCTCGTTCGTGACCGAGAAGGACAGCAGCGAGACGCAGACCGACAATCTCGCGACGTTTGCAGCCGACACCTACGTGGAGCTTGAGTTCTACTGGGTGCCCGGCAGCGTGAAGGCGTACATCAACGGGACGCTCGTGGCGACGCACACCACCAACATCCCCGACGACGAGCAGTTGACGCCGTCGCTGCACTTCCTGGCTGGTGCGACCACGGCCAAGACACTGACGCTGGACTGGGTGCGCGCCATTCAGATCGGCCGGTAACTGGAGAGTCGTATGGCCTACCTGTCGCGCGTGAAGGCTGGCACGAAGGAGCTGACGACCACGGCCGCAGCCGCGCTGTCGGCTGGGCAGGACTGCCGATCGGTGGCGGTCCAGAACGACCCGAACAACCTCGTTGACGTGCTGGTGGGCGATGCCGACTCCCAGGTGTGGCAGTTGGTGCCGGGGGATTCGGTCGTGCTGTCAGTGACCAACGTCAGCATGGTCTACGCGAAGAACGTCAGCAGCACGACGCAGAGCGTCAACTGGCTGGCGATCTACTGAGATGCGGACGCTGATCGGGGTTGACGACCCCCTGACCGTCCGCGAGCGGCGGCTGCTCAGGCTGCGACACACGTTCAGCGGCGCCAGCCTGACGCCCAGCGACCTGGGGCCGTCGTTCACCACAGTAAGCGGCACCCCGAGCGTGAGCGGCGGCGTACTGTCGAAGGCCGACGCCACGAACGTCGAACTACGGGCCAACGGGCTGGCGGCGAACATCGTCTATCAGGCGAAGTTGAACTTCGGCAACAGCGCCGCGACCAACCGTCGCATGCTGCTGCGGGCGCGGCAGAACGCCGACGGGTCGAACAGGTTCCAGTTGACGCTCAACCGCGCCTCGAATCAGATCGTGCTGGCGCGCGTTGACGCCAGCACTCCGACCACGATTGCCAGCGTGAGCTACACGGTGGCGGGCAGCACGGACTACTGGCTCCGCTGGGTGATGAACGGCAGCCGCCACGAAGTGCTAATCTCGACGGGCGGGGCGACGTTCGCGAGCCAGTTCACGGCGACCGACGCGGCCTATGCCTCGCAAACCGCCATCGGCCTGTTCCTAATCGATGACGCGGTGACTCCGACGTGCACGGTGGACGACCTGCTCGTCTGGATGGCGCCGTGAAACTGGCGGTAGTCGGAGCAGTCGGCCTCGGCGCTGATTTCGACCACGTCGCGCAGCCGGATCTACCGCCCGACACATCCTACGTCGGCTATCGGCCGGACGTCGGCGCTACCTACCTGGTGGCCGTGCCTGACGACAGCCCGCTAGCGGCGTCAGACCCTCGGTCTGTGGCGCTCTGGGCAGAGTTCTACGGCGTCAATCCTGGCGCCTGGAGAATCGGATGATTGTCTGGATTGTCGTTGGCGTGTGGCTCGCGCTAATCACACTGGTCGTGTGGAGCTGGGCCAGATTCATGGCGCCGATGCGGCAGATAGCGCCGATGCGGCAGATAGCGACGCTGCCTGACGGCGGCCCGCTGCCTGGGAATCCGGAGGTGTGATATCGCCATAGTCAACGGCTACGCCACGCTCGCCGGGCTGCGCGCTCGTCTCGGCATCACCGTCGTGTCCGACACGACTGACGACGCCGTGCTAGAGGCCGTCGTCGAGAGCGTCAGCCGCGCCATTGACGACTTCTGCGGGCGGCGTTTCTACGCCGCCACGCAGACGCGCTACTACAGCGCGACGAGCGGCCGGCGGCTGCTGGTGGATGACCTGCTGTCCGTGACGACGCTCAAGACGGACGACGACGGCGACGGCACGTACGAGACGACATGGGCGACGACGGACTACCACCTGGCCCCGTACAACGCGCAGCTAGAGAGCGTGCCGCAGCCGCACTGGCGCATCGAGGTCAGCCAGAACGGAGACTACACGTTCCCGGTCGGGGTGCGGCGCGGGGTCGAGATCGCTGGCTCGTGGGGTTTCAGCAGCACCACGCCCGACGTGGTGGAGCAGGCGTGCCTGTTCCAGGCGGCGCACGAGTTCCGCAGCCAGCAGATGCCGCTGGGCGTGTCCGGCACGGGGTCGTTGCGCATCTCCGACGAGTTCGCCAACGACGTCCGGTTGACTGGCCTGCATCCGGTGACTCGCCGCCTGCTGGAGCCGTACCGACGCGTTGTCTTCGGCTGACCCGTGGTCGTCAGGGTCAGGGTCGATATTGAGGGCTACGCACGGATGATGCGCAAGCTCCGCCACGACGAGGCGATAGCCGGCCCGTGGGCGGCGGCCATGCGAACGGTCGAGCAGATCGCGAGGAACGCATGGATGGGCGCCGCCCCGCGCGGCCGGACGGGGCTGCTCAAGGCCAGGATCACGACGAAGGTGCAGGCCCGGCCAATTCCGAAGTGGGTGCGCATCAAGACCACGGCGAGCCGGACGACCGGCACCAAGTGGAAGCGGTATCGGTACCCGCGCCGACTCGAGTACGAGAAGAAGTCGAAGCACTACCACAAGCTGACTGACGCCTTGCAGCGCTCGATGGGAACGGTGCAAGCGGCGCTAGACCGAGCGGCAAGGGCCATCGAATCAAAGTGGAGAGCGTAGGGTGACTGAGCAGCATGTCAGGTTTGACCCGCTGGCCGCTGTGGGCGCAGTGGGCGGTATTCTGGTCGGCCTGTGGGTGGGGCTTGGCGTGTTCGTGCAGGCGTTGCTCATCCTCATGGTCGCCGATCTGGTGACCGGCCTGATCGCGGCGGCGGTCGAAGGCACCGTGAGTTCGGCGGCCTCCGGCAAAGGGCTGGCGAAGAAGGCCGTCGCGCTGATTCTCGTGATGCTCACGGCGTGGCTGTCCGTCAACTTGCATGCCTACCTCGGAGAGGGATTCCCGGGCGCGGACGCGGTTGCCGGGGCGTTCATCCTCACCGAGATCATCAGCATCCTGGAGAACGCCAAGCGCGTCGGGGTGAATCTCGGGCCGCTTGACCGGGTCCTGGCAGTGGCCCGCCAGGGACGCCCCGGCGAGCCGCGCGGGGAGCACGCTCCCTGATGCCGGACATTGGATCCCAGCGGGCGGCCATCGCCACCGCGCTGTCCGGAGTGACAGGGCTGCGCGTCGATGCGGAAGGGCTGTGGCCGGACCGGACGAACCTGCCGTCCGCACAGATCGTCCCGGCCGACACGTCCTCGCCCATGAACCTCACGATGACAGCATGGGACGAAGCCTACGACCTGACCGTGTTGGTGACGCTGGCGGCAGGTCTGACGCGCGGACAGCGGGCGCTTGACGACTTCTACGACAGCGTCATCACGGCGCTGGTGGACAACCTGGCCGGGCCGCTCAAGAGCGTCGGGCGGCAGAGCTACGGCGTGCTCGAAGTGGACGGCGCGGAGTTCCTGGGCTTCGTGCTCAGACTGGAGATGATCGGATGACCCTCTACTGCCAGCACACGCACCGGCTGCGCCTCCAGTTCGGGCCGGGGAAGCCTGACGTCGTGTCGGAGCGGCCCCGCAACCGCCGCACGGAGCTTTTCACGGACGGCCCGTCAGGGACGCAAGTGGAGATCCCCGAAGGCGTGGTCGGGTTCGATCCAGGCTACGCACTCGGCATCAACGCTATCGCGTCGCTGCCATGCGCCGAGCATCCGGGCGAGCCATCTACGGGCGTCGAGCCGCCTTCCCCGAAGGTGACTGCGGCCCAGAAGGGGGGCAGCGGTGGCTAAGAAGGCGGCGCACGGCAGCCGGTTCTGGCTCGACGAGTTCCCGCTGTCGGGCTACCTGACCTCGTCGTCTCTGAAGGTCGGGCAGGAGACCGTCAACGTCGCCACGTTCTCGGACACCGGGCCGCGACGTGTGGTCGGCAACTTCGACCACACGGGCGACTGGTCGGGCCTCTTCGATGCCGACGACGGGGCCCTTGAGCCGGTGCTCGCGGTGGATGGGTGGACCGACGAGGACCACTACCTCGCCCATGCATTCGGGTCTGCGTCCGAGGCGGATCTGATCTACGAGCGGGTCGTACGCCTGAAAGAACGGCCTCTGGAGGCGAAGGGCGGCCAGGCCCTCCTGCTCAACTTCACCGACGAGGGTTCAGGATCGCTCGTGCGGGGGCACATCCTCCGCTCGGCGGCGGTGACGGGCACCGGTAACGGCACCGGCCAGAACCTCGGGGCCACCACGAGCGGGCAACTGTTCGTGGTGACGTATCGGATTCTGGCGAAGTCCGGGAGTGGCAGCATCGTCCTCCAGTGCCAGGAGTCGCAGAACGACGGCAGCCCGGACACGTACGCCAGCATCAGCGACCTGGCGTCTGGGACGCTCTCGGGTGTCGGCGTGACGCGCAAGACGACCACGAGCGCGACTGAGGCGTGGAAGCGGATTTCGGTGGCGACGTTCTCGGGCTTCACCAGCGTGACGGTCCTGGTCACGGCCGGGCTGGCGGCCGGCTCCTAGCGCGCAGACGGCCGGGCTCGAGCTCGGCGTTCGTTCGGAGGCCATCCACATGGCGAAGAAGGCGGCGGCGGTCGCGAACCTCACGGTCAACAGCGTGGCGCTTGAGAGTTACCTCGACTCGGTGTCGATGAAGGTCACGCAGGAGACGGCCAATGTGTCGGGTCTCGTGCAGACCGGCCCGACGCGGGTAGTCGGGAACTACGACCATTCGCTTGACATCAGCGGCCAGTTCGACGGCGCGTCCGGCGCGGTCGACGCAACGCTGTTCGGGCTGATCGGGAACGCCGGTGTCGCGACGGGCTTCGACCCCACCGGCGCATCGGCCGCGACCAACGACCCGAACTACGACAGCACGCACGTGCTTGAGAGTTACCAGATCGACGCGAAGGTGGGCAGCGCGCTCATGTTCTCGGCGACGCTCCAGGGGGCAGCCGCGCTGACGCGGGCCACCTCCTAACCAGCATCGACACTCCGCAGGGGCAGCCGCAGGGCTGCCCCTTTTCCGCGTTTGGGGGCTTTGTGGCGAAGCCGCAACCTATCGAGATCGGGTCAGACGATTGCGTCGTCACCATCAACGGCGAGGCGTGCACGCCGCACGAGGGGGAGTCGGTCTGGATCATCCCCGGGCTGTCGGTCGGGGCCATCAACGCGCTGACCACGCTTACGCAGACCGGCGTCGCGATGGAGGCCGCCAAAGGCGAGCCTGACGAGGGTGCCCGCGTGACGGCGCTCATGGATGGGGCGCTGCAGGGGCTAGCGCGAGGGCTGGCTCCGCGAATCGTGCGGTGGAACTGGACGGACTGGCTCGGCAACCCGATGCCGCAACCGGACGGTACGGTCGGCCCCCTGCTAGCGCTTGAGACCGAAGAGCTGTACTGGCTGCTCTCGGCCATCAAGGGGGAGACGACGGCGCAGGCAAAAAACGCCTAGAGACCCTCGCGGACCATCTGCTCGGCTACGAGTCTACCGCCGAGCCCGGGGTGCTGAAGTTCGGCCCCCGACCACCCGAGGGTCTGATCTCTGTCATCTGCGATGAGTTCGGCTGCACGCCGGATGTCGCGCTGCGGCAGGACGCGCTCGTCGTCGAGCAGGTCATGACCTACCGCCGAGCGCGGGATGCTATCCGCCTGTTCAACGCCGGCAAGGACGGAGCCGACGAGCTGGCGCGGCATCCGGAACTGCTCGACCTGTTGCTTGACCTGTCGCGAGCGCAGGCGGGCTGGCCGACCATGACGCTTGAGCAAGCGATGGACGGGCTTGTGGCGACGCGCGCGTTGCAAGCCAACGAGAAAGACGAGGACTGAGGATGGCATCGGGCGCAGAGCTGTCGATGCTGATTCGCGGCCGCGACGAGAGCGCGGCCGCGTTTTCGGCTGCTCGCAAGAGCCTGGAGGGATTCGGTGCGGCCGCGGCGTCCGTCGCCCGCACCACCAACGCCAGCCTCGGCACAATGTCAGCGGCTGCACGCTCGACCGCCGGGGGGTTCACGGCGGTCGCCAGCGTCAGCAGGTCGGCCGTGACCGGCTTCGGCGCGGTGTCGCTGGCCGCTCGCACCGCGTCAGGACACATGACCGCGATGGCGGGCGCGACGCGAGCGGCCGCGTCCTCAATGCAGGCCGAGATTGCGAAGCTTGGGCGGGCCGCCACGGCGGCCACGGCGACGGCAAGCGCCGCCCTCACGGCCGGACTCGGGGCGTCGGTGAAACAGGCGGCCGACTTCGAGAAGACGATTTCTGGCGTCGCGGCCGTCTCCGGGGCCAGCGCCGCGCAGATCAAGGATCTCTCCGCGCTCGCCTTGAAGCTTGGCGCTGACACGTCATTCTCCGCGACGGAGGCAGCGCAGGGCATCGAGGAACTGGTGAAGGCCGGCGTCTCGATGGGCGACGTGATGGGCGGGGCGGCCTCTGCGTCGCTGTCGCTGGCGGCGGCGGGCGGCGTCTCAGTTGCCGAGTCCGCGACCATCGCCAGCAACGCCATGAACGCGTTTGGCATCAAGGGCGCCGAGATGGGGCGCATTGCCAACTTGATCGCGGGCGCCGCCAACGCCAGCGCCATCGACGTTCACGAGTTCGGCTTTGCCCTGCAGGCGTCCGGCGCCGTCGCCGCCACGGTCGGTATGTCGTTCGATGACCTGAGCGTCGCGATTGCCGAGATGGGGCAGGCCGGCATCAAGGGAAGTGACGCGGGCACCAGTCTCAAGACCTTCCTGATGGGCTTGCAGCCGCAGACGAAGGAACAGACGAAGCTGTTCCGAGAACTCGGCCTGATGACGAAGGACGGTGCAAACAGGTTCTTCGACGCCAGCGGCAAGCTCAAGTCGCTCGCCGAAGTGCAGGGCATCCTCCAGGACTCCATGAAGGGGATGACCGATCAGCAGCGGCTCGCCACGATGGAGACGCTGTTCGGCTCGGACGCCGTGCGGGCTGCTGCCGTGCTGACCAAGAGCGGGGCCGCAGGGTTTGCCGAGATGGCGGCCGCGATGGGCAAGGTCTCCGCCGCAGACGTGGCAGAGAAGCGGCTCGACAACCTGAGCGGGTCCGTCGAGAAGTTCAAGGGCAGTCTGAGCACGGCCGCCATCACCATCGGCACGGGTTTCCTGCCCTCGCTGAAGCGGATCGTTGACGGGGCGACATCGACGCTGAACGCGTGGATGCCGGCCATCACCGCATTCTCGGAGCGCATCCCCGGGGCGATGGACGCCGTGATCGCGAAGGCGCTACAGCTCGGCCCGGTCGTGCAGCGGGTCTTCACCGATCTCGGTCAGACGGTCGGAGCGTTCGTCGGGTTGGAGCTTGACGACTACGCGGCCGGCTGGAATACCTGGATCGGGACGCTCGTGCGGGCAAAGGAAATCGGCGCCAGCGCCGTGTCCGGCCTGATTGATGCCGTGTCCCTACTCATCAACCTGGACCCCGGCGCGTATGCCGGTGCGTGGGATACGGCGCGGGGCGTCTTCACGCAGGTCGTCGGCGTGGCGCGAACGGCCATCGCCGGCGTCGTGGCCGCCGTGCAGTCGGGGCTGCCCGTCATTCGCGCGGCATTCGACACGCTGCTGCCGGTGGTGCTGGCTGTCGGACAGGGCTTCATCGACAACATCGCGGCCACCATCCAGTTCGTCACGTCGCGCGTCATCCCGCCGCTCATGTCGATCGTGCAGCAGACGGCCGGGTTCTTCCTGGGCACGCTGCAACCGGCTCTGGCGTCGACGAGCGCCGTCATTCGCGGCATCCTGGGGGACACGCTCGACTGGCTGGCGGCGACGGTCTGGCCGCCGCTACTGGCCATCGCGCAGCAGACGGTGAGTTTCTGGACAGGGCGCCTGCTGCCGGCTATCTCGTCTGTCGCCGGACCGTTGCGGACGGTACTCGGCGATTCCATCCAGTGGCTCGCGGATGTCGGTTGGCCGGCGCTGCTCTCGGCGGCAGGCGTGGTAGTGGACTACTTCACCACGAAGATCGCGCCGATGCTGCCGAGCATCGCGCAGGGCATCCGAACGGTGCTCGGGACGGCGATCACCTGGGTGGCGACTGTTGGATGGCCGTCGTTCCTGTCAGCGGCATCGACAGTGGCCACCTTCATCACGGAGACCGTCGTCCCCGCAGTCTCGAAGATCGTGGAATGGCTCGGGCAGAAGATCCCGCCCGTGCTCAAGTGGCTGACCGATACCGGGTGGCCCACGTTGGTGAGCGCGGCGGGGACGGTATCGGACTGGATCAACGAGACGGCCATACCGGCGCTGACCACGATCGTGGAATGGCTCGGGCCGAAGCTGTCGGACGTCGTCAAGTGGCTGACAGAGACCGGCTGGCCCGAGCTTGTTCGGATCGGAGAGACCGTCCGGAAGATGTTCGAGGACACGCTTACCTGGGTCAAGGATCTCTGGACAAAGCTCGGAGAGAAGGGCGTCTGGACCGACCTCAAGGAGGCGTTTGACAAGCTCTGGGAAGCCGGGAAGATCCTCGTTGAGACGTTCTGGCCTCAGATGAAGGACGGTGCTGAGCAGGCGTTCACGCCCACGGACGTGTTCGTCGCGCTCGTCAAGGGGGCCTCCGGGTTCCTGGTCGCCTTCGCCACCGGCGTGGAAGCCATCGCGAAGGCGCTCCAGTTCCTCAAGGAGCAGGCGGCGCAGTTGCCGGACTGGCTGGTCAACGGGCTGAAGAACGGCGCGATACCGGCGCTCGGGCCGGCCGGCGCGGTGCTGGCTCCGCTCCTCCCTGGCGGCTCAGGGCAAGGGGGCGGGGCTAGCTCCCCGCCGAGCGGAGGCGGCAACTTCGGCGCCATCGACAACAGCTCGCGCTCGGCATTCGTCAGGTCCGCGTACCCCTACATGCTCCAGGCCGCCGGCGGTAACAAAGACCTCGCCGAGATGATGCTCGCGAAGGCGATCAGCGAGAACGGCGACGTCGGCAAGGGCGGCGAGTTCATCGGTAACAACTTCTCTGGGATCAAGGGCAAGGGCGACGCGGGGTCGTTCACAGCGCGGACGTGGGAGATGGAGAACGGCCAGCGGGTCTACAAGGATCAGGAGTTCGCGGCGTACAGCACGCCACAGAAGGGGATGGCGGCCTTCCTCCAATTCCTCAAGGACAACAATCGATACTCTGGGGCATTGTCGAGCTTCGGGCAGACCGGGAATGCCGGTCAACTCTTCCACGACATCAACCGTGCGGGGTATGCGACCGATCCGAACTGGGCCAGCACGGTTGAGAACATTCGCGAGAATCAGGTCAGGCCGATCACGAAGGATCTGCCGGCTGTCCAGCAGATGAGTCAGGCCGTTGACACGCTCGGGACAAATGCCACCCGCATGGGCGAGAGCGTCAACACAGCCAGCGGGAGTGTCAACAGCCTCACCGGATCGGTGGGGGATAACCAGCGGGCGCTATTGTTCGTCATCGACACGCTCGCTCAACAGCGGTTCCTGCTGGATGCGACCGGGCAGGCCAACACGGCCCTCGCGGTTGACATGATGCCGGTCATCAACCTGCTAGAGCAGCAGGGGACTATCTCGGCGGCGTCTGCCCTGATGCTGCGCGAGCAGGCCCAGGCGATCATCGACAGCGGCGCGGCCGGCATCTCGGCCCAGGGCGGGATCGACGCCATCACCGGCAGTGCCGAGAGCATGGCAGACGCCGCCGCGCTCGCAGCGCAGAAGGCCGCCGAAATGGCCGCCAGGGCATCGGCCATTGGGCGAGCCAGCGAGAGCGCCAGCGATCAGGTCAGCGACCTGGCCGACTCGCTCGGGGAGTTGCCGTCGTGGTTCACCCCGAGCGGCAAGACGGTAGACGCGATCTTCAAGCCCGATAAGCGGGCGCTGGGCGGTCCCGTCGCTGGCGGGGTGCCGTACCTCGTGGGGGAGCGCGGACCAGAGTTGTTCGTCCCCGGCAGGCCAGGCGGCATCCTGCCGTCAGGCTCATTCGGGGGCGGGGGCGGGCAGACGGTAGTGAACCTGAACGTGTACGGCAGCGTGATCCACGAGCGGGAGCTTGAACAGGTGGTGCTCAACGCAATGGGCGGCGGCATGCGTCGCGGCCTCACGCTGGGGGTGCGGTAACAGTGACTTCCGGATCGACAAACTTCCCGGGCTCGCTGGACTCGCACACCGGCGCGTCGCCGCTCGGGATGGGCGAGGTCAACAACCAGGCGTACACCCAGGCCACGGCCTCGCACACCAACAGCGTGACGACCATCACCGTAGCCTCAACGGCGTTGTTTCCGAGCAAGGGCTTCATCGTCGTCAAGCGCGAGATCATCTCGTACACGGGCACGACGGCCACCACATTCACCGGCTGCACGCGCGGCGTGGGCGGGACCACGGCGGCCGCGTTCCTGGCTGGCACGCTGGTCGAGCAGGTCGTAGTTGCGGCCAACCACAACGACGTTGCGGCCGGACTGGTGGCCGTCGAGACGGAGCTAGCCAAGCGTCGGCACGCCGAGATCCTGATAAACAGCAACTTTGACCACTGGCAGCGCGGCTCGTCGGCGCGCACCAACACGACCACGTACAGCAAGGACACCAGCTACGCGGCTGACAGGTTCTTCGCGCTGCCGGCGGGGGCGAGCATCACGACGCAGCGGTCCACTACGGTGCCTGACGCTAACTCGCGGTACTCTGCACTCCTGACAGGCGCCAGCAGCGTGACCACGGTGGACTACGGGCAGCGGCTCACAGCACAGGCTGTCAATACCCAGTGCTTGCGCAGCCTCGTGTTCTCGTGCTACGTGCGCAACGTCTCGGGGGCGGCGTTCACGCCTACCCTGCGGATCGGGACTCCGGGCAGCGCGGACGATTTCACAACCGTCACCAACCGGCTGGCGCAGACGCTCCAGGAGTGCGCAGACAGCGCGTGGACGCGGGTCTACCACGTCTTTGACCCGTCCGCGTACACCAACGTCGCCAACGGGATTGAGGTCTGTTTGCGCATCCCGTCAGGCTCGCTGGTCAGCGGAGACACCGTCTATATCTCGCAGTTTAGCCTGAAGCCGGGCATCGCGCTCTCGCCATACACGCCGCCCGATCCTGACATTGAGATCCTGCGGGCACTGCGGTACTACCGCGTTTTGCAGGCGCTCGGCCAGTACAGCCCGTTCGGGTTCGGTGACGTGAGCACGGCGACCACGGTTGACGCGGTGATCCATTTCCCGGAGATGCGGACTGCGCCGGCAGTGACGTTCGGGCCGACCGCCGGCGACTTCACGGCGCTCGTGGGCGGCGGCGGATATGCCGCGTCGTCCATTGCCGTCACACCCACGACCACCATCCTGCCGCACGCAATTTTCGCGAGGGCGACGCTGGGCGTCTCGATCACGACCTACATTGCGGCGAAACTGGCCAGCACCGATTCCGACGCCTACATCCAACTCAACGCGGAGCTGTAAATGCAGTATCAGTTGATGGGCGGCAACGTGATACGGGCGACCGCGCCGGACGGCAGCGTCTCGTATATCCCCGCGAATGATCCTGCCTATCTGGCGTGGGTCGCGGGCGGCAACACCGCGACGCCGGCCGACCCTGCCCCGCTCGTGTACCGCGACGGCATCACCATCGACCAGCGGCTGAGGACGACCAACGCCACGCCGGCCGAGTTGTGGCGCGCGACGCTGGCCCAGCGGACCGGCTACCGCGCCTGCCTGACGCTGATCGCGGTGGACGCCGGCAACGGCGCGGTGAGGACGATCGAGGCGCGCGTGACGGCCAAGCGGCTGACGGGCAGTGCGCTGCTCGTCGGCACGCCCGTCGCGGTCAGCGACCAGCAGGACGCAGGCACGTCGGCCTGGGCGATCACGGCGGCCGTCTCGGGGACAGACTTCGTGGTCACGGTGACGGGCGCCGCCGGCCGGAACATCGACTGGCAGCTCGCGGGCGATGTCGTGTCGTTCACGCCGGGAGGTCGCTGAGATGGGCCAGTGGGGATCATCCGGCATGCTCTGGGGCGGCGGCATTGCGGAGGCCGTCTACCCCGCGTATCACCTGATCCTGGGCGGCGTCGGGCTCATTCTGGCCCCCGGCGGCTACGAGCGCCGCGTCGGGCAGCAGTACGCCGCCAAGCTGAGCACGTCGCAGCTCTCCCAGGACGACCGGCTGAGTGACCAGTTGCTCCTGTTGGATAACTGGAACGGCGGCGAGGGGTTCACCAAACACGAGATGGACACGCCCGACCGCTACCGCCGGGGCAGCGGCATCGACCCGTACACCGAAGAGGGCGTCGTCTCGCTGGGGCCATACGTATCGGCTAAGTGGTCGTCGGCTCTCAACGGGCTGACGAAGCTGCTGACCAGCAAGGGGGCGCTCTTCATCGGCACGTCGGCCGGACTGATTTACTACTACACATCCGGCACGCCGACGCTGATCTACACCACCGGCAAGGCCGGCGGAATCATATCCTTCGCGCGGGCGTTCGGCGACGCAGCCTATGCCGGCACCGGCACCGACGGCGTCGTATTCAGTGGCAACACCAGTAGTTGGGCAGCAGCATTTACGCTAAGCGGCACCGTTACTGGCGTGGGAGCGATGGCCCAGCATTGGAAAGATGGACTGCCCCAGCTGTACATGGCCGCCGAGCGTAGTGGTGGGCGTTGCACCCTCCATACATCGGATGGAGCAACCAGTACCGTCTACAGCGCAGCGGTGCTAGAAGAGCCGCTTTGCCGAGTGATGGCCTCATATAAGCGCAACCTCGTCATCGTTGGGGTAGACACAACCTCCCGTCGCTCGTCTATTTATCAGATTGATGACACCGGTGCATTTGCTAGCGGCTTCGAGCAGAAGCTTGCGGTCGAGGGCGCGGTGATCCTCTGTGGCGCGGTGCTGGGCGACTACCTGTACCTCGGGGATAAATACTTTGGACGGATCTGGCGCTGGGACGGTACAGAACTAAAACTGCACCACCAGTTAGGAACACCCTCAGTGCCGTACACGGCCGAGATTCGCGGCATGGTCACGTACCAGGGCGGGCTGTGGGTCAGCATTGTCGACACGGACGGCTCCATCGGGCTGCTCAGGTTCGACGGTAACCAGTCGTGGTCACGTCCAGTGACGGGGCTGACGGGCACCACTCCTGAGGATATCGCCGAGTACAACGGACAGCTGCATCTGCTGACATCGGCGACTGGCGCCTCAAAACTGTGGGCGACTGACGGCACGTTCGGCGGGGCCGGCAACGTCGAGAGCGGGCTTATCGATGCCCGCCTCTCGGGCACCGATAAGCTCTGGCGCGGCGTGACGATCCGTCACTCGGCGCTGGTCAGCCCGCAGACGGTGGAGGTGCAGTACAAGCTCGAGGATGCCGGCTCCTGGGTGAGCCTGGGGACCAGCAGCACGGTCGGGGCGACGGCGGCAGACTTCGACTTCCCGAGCGCCATCAGCGCCGACCTGATCGCCTTCAAGACGATCATGACCGGCACGGCCGGCAGCAGCACGCCGCTCAAGGTGTACAGCCTGTCGGCGCGCTACTACCCGTCACCGGGGGCGAAGAAGGAATGGTCGATGACGGTGGAGCTTGCCGGCACGGCCGAGAAGAAGCTGACGCTGGCTGACGGCACGACCGAGACGCGCACGGGCGAGGAACTGAGCGCGGAGATCTGGGCGCTGCTCGATGCCGGCGAGCCGGTCAACCTCGTGGACATCGACCGCGAGGAGTACACGGTGCAGATCGCGGAGTTCCGAGAGGACATCGGCACCCGTTGGCCGAACATCGAGCCGCTTGACCGTGGCTGGAATCTCAAGGGCACCCTGCGGCTGACGGAGGTCTGACGGTGGCCGACGACCTGAGGGCGTACGCGCGGGCAGCGGCGGTCAGGCACGGCGCTCACCCTGACCTCTTCATCAAGCAAGTCCAGCAGGAGAGCGGGTTCAACCCGAAGGCGTTCAACGCCAGGAGCGGCGCGACGGGGATAGCCCACGTCGAGATTACGGGCGGGCCGGCTCCATCATGTAGCCCCGCTTCGGCCCTTTCCGTGTTTTCCCGCCTGCCAACGTCAAGGCGCTCATCTCTCTCCAGCAGGCTTCCCGGTGCGCGATCTGGTCGCCCCCCGTGCCATGCCTTGCTGGATGCGTCGCGTTGTAAATGTCCACCCCCTCGCAATATCGGATGGCCACATCAACATGTGGACGCTTAGAGATCATGTACGGCTGTGCCAATCGCAGGATGCCCTCCACGGAATTACCACTCGCAACCCACCGGTAAACGATAGTCCCGCTTGGCTTGGTCACAGCGCTTGTCCATCCACCAAAGTGAGCAACTATCCAGTCCATCATCGGGCGGTTAGAGTTCGTGATGTACAACCTCAGGCGGTAGCGCACCCTTCGGACTTCATCGGAAACACGCTCGTTGTGCTTGATGATCGAGATACTTCCCTCTCCATCGATCAAGCCAGCGAGGTATGCCAAATCAGTAGGGGAGGCCACCAGCGAAGCGGCATAGGCTGCCTTCTTCGCTCGCGAGACGCAAACGCCGCTACACCAGCGGGCTTCCCCATCCCTAACTCGATGAGGCTTGGCCATAAATGGCTCTTTGCAGTGTTCGCAAACGCAAAGAACCGTGCCACGTCCGCGTGTGTGTGCCTTGATGGTATCCTGAGACTGCATCGAGCTTACCTCTCGGTGTCACGCCCCCGGCTGTTGACGCAGCGCGGGGGCATTGCGTTGCGAGAATTATACCATGCCGACTAACCGTGAGATCTATGAGCCAATAGCGCGCGATGCCGCAAGACGATTCGGTGTTGATGAGGAAGTCTTTGCCCGCCAGATCCAGCAGGAAAGCGGGTTCAATCCATCGGCACACAATGCCCGATCAGGCGCTCATGGTATCGCCCAGATAATCAGCCGGTACCATCCTGGGGTAGATCCGTCAGACCCGGTCGCCAGCCTTGAATATGCAGCACAGTGGGTCGCTGATCTCCGCAAGATTTACGGCAGCTACAGGAAGGCGCTTGCCAGTTTCAACTGGGGGCCGGCCAACGTGGCGAAGTGGGACGGCCAGCGGGACAGCCTGCCGGCCGAGACGCGCCACTACCTCGACGTGATCCTCGGGGACGGGTGGCCGGAGCCTGACGCCACAAACGCTGTGGCGGCCGCCACAAACGCTGTAGCGCCTCTCAGCGTGACCGAGAGCGGCGTTAGGCTCAGGAGTGGCCCCGGCACCGACTCGGCCGTGCTGGCGACGCTCGCAGCCGGCACCGAGGCCGTGCCGCTCACCGACCACGCATGGCGACAGGTCCGCGTGGGCGACCGCACGGGCTGGATTGCGGCTGAGTTCTTGACCTCTTCCGTTTTTTCGCCCTCATCTGAGGTGCAAAAACAGGAAGTCCGTCCGCGCCGCACGTTCGACCCCACCACGCCGACCGAGTTGCAGCGGCAGGACTGGACGTGCTCGATACGTTCGACCATGTGGCTGCTGAAGTCCATCGGCATCGCGGTCAGCCCTGAAGAGGCGCAGGACGCCATGTCGCCGCGCTACGTCAACAGCGACGTGGGGCTGCTGGACGCATCAGGGGCGGGCATCGTGGCGGTGCTGCGCGACCTCTGGGGCGTGACAGCCACGGCGCACCCGTCGCTGACTTTCGACCAGGCGCTAGAGCTGGCGGGGCGCGTGCCGCTGGCCATCGGCGGGCGCAACTGGGGCGGGCCGGGCATGGGGCACTGGTCGGCGGTGCGGGCGCGCAACGAAACGGGGCTGGCGCTCGCTAACCCGGCGAAGGGCGCGACGTTCGGGCAGTCCGCGATCTCGCGCAACGACTGGCAGCGCATGGGGCCGTTCAGCGGCGTGGCGGTGGACCTGGAGGGATGATGGCGAGGCAGGCATATCTCGTGACGTTCGACAGCGACGAGCCGGTCAGCGTTGACGACCGGCTGAGCCTGAAAGACTGGTACGGCTCGATCACGCGGGCGGCGCTGCGGTCAGACGCGCTGGTTTCCGTTGACCATCTCGACCCCGACGAGCCGACTGTGCTGGCGCTGCTGCGCGACTGACCGCCCCCCCCCCGCTGACCGCCCCGCCCTCGACCGTCCAACCCACGGTCGGGGCGGGGCTTTTTGCTGTGTGCGACGGGAGCCAATATTGGCTCCCGTCCTATCGTAGATGTCCCGATCTGGCGCGTTTGGCGCGGTTGTCCAGGAGGGGCTACCAGTTACCAGAGATGGGGCGTCTCCTTTTTGTAGAAGGGGGCCATCCTATCTGGTCAGGCGTCCTGCCGCGTGCCAATCTCGTGCAATGTGGCTGTTTTCGGGGCCAGAATCGCCCCGATGGCGTTCGCCGCTCGCCGTCTCCGCTCGTGCAGGACGTGCGCGTAGACCTGGGCGGTGATCGCCACGCTGCTGTGTCCCAACGCCTCGGATACTTCTTTCAGCGGCACGCCGGCCTCCAGCGCCAACGTCGCGTAGGTGTGCCGCGTGGCGTGCCCCGGCAGCGACGAAACGCCGGCGTCAGCGCAGAGTTGCCTGATCCACGTCTGGAGCGTCGTTGGCGCCGGCACACGCCCGCTGTAGGACGACGTGCAGACGCGCTGCTCCTTCGGCTTCTGCCGGGCGCGGTGGGCCACCAGCACCGGCACCAGTTCGGCGGGCAGATCGATCACCCGTACGCGGCCGGATTTGGTCGGGCCGATCAGCCTGGTTTCCCGATCCCGAGCGCGGCTCACCGTCACGGTCAGGTTGACGAGGTCGACGTCGGCCCACGTGAGCGCCAGCGCCTCGCCCTGGCGGATACCCGTCCCCAGGCTCACCCACAGCCAGACCTCGTGCGCGCGGCCCTGGGCCTTCGCCAGCAGGCGCGCAACTTCTGCCGCCCGCCACGCCTTCGGGGGCTGCTCGGCCGGCTTCGGGAGCCTGACGCCGCGCATCGGGTTGTGATCGAGATAGCGCGGGACGGCCGCCAGCAACGCGCTGCTGATGATGCTGCGCCAGGCGTTGACGCGCGAGCGCGCCCAGCGTCCTAGCAGGAGGTTGGTGTGCGCCTGCATGACCTCGGTGGTGAGATCCGCGAGCGGGACGGTGGCGATCTCGGCGCAGTCGCGGACGAACTGCCGATAGTTGCGGCGGGTCTGCGGCCTGATCGTCGGCGAGCGCAGCGCGAGCCAGCGGTCGAGCCAGTGGCCGAGCAGCAGCACGTCGGGCTGGACGTCGCCCCTGGCCCACTGCTCGGCGGCCTCGCGGCTCGAGAACGTCTTCGACGGCCGCGAGCTGGTGCCGTCCGCGTTCTTGACCCTGGCTCTGAACGCGCGGAAGCGGCCGGGCCTGACTTCCACGACAGACCCGTCGTGCCAGCCGCGTTCGTGGCGCTTCGGCTCGGGCGGCGGCGGGGGCTTCGGCTTGCGGGGCATCAGGCCGGCCGGATCTCAACCGCCCATGAGCACGACCCGTCAATGTCGAAGTAGTACGAGCCTGCCGCCAGCCCAAACAGTTGAGTCTCTCCATCTGCGGATTTGCCCTGTTCGTCGCCAAGGATCGTACTGAACAGCCGCTCTATGTAGCGATTGCCATCAACTCGGTACAGGATGCCCCCTCCGAAGCAAGAGGATGTCCCCCGCGGCAGCTTGGTCTGCCAGGAAACGCTGTAGTTACCGCCGCGAAGGTCGAAAGACTTGGTGTTCTGCGCCCGATCCCCATTGAATCGGACCGGGTCCTCCTGGCGCGGCTGGGGCTGCGGTGTGGCGGTAGCGGCCGGTCGCGGGGTGCGTGTGGGTGTCGGCTGAGCGGCTGCGACTGGCTGTGAGGCTGGGGAAGAGTCAACGAGCCATGCGGGACGGTCTCCCGCCACGATGGCCCCAACCGCATCCATCACTGCCCATCGGTCAAAGACGGGCACGGCGGCAATCTCTTCGTCTGTGGCCTGCCAGACGGGGATCTTGATGCGTTCACCTTCGAGTACGAGCCAGACTAGCCCCTCGCTGTTGCGGACGAATACGCCGTTCGGTATGGAAGACTGAGCGACGGTGGTGCGCGCGACGCCCCACGTCACGACGATAGCCGCCACGATAGGCAGCGCGGTCCTGAGAACATTCCTCATGGTGTCCCTCCTCCCCAAAGAGGTACTCACTCCCCGTGCGCGTTACGCCTCAGCAGCCTCAAGATTTGGCGAAGTACGCCAGAGTAAATGTGCAGAGAAACCCGCATGATGCGTCGGCGGTACATGGCTCGTCTCCACGAACGCCGATCAGCATCCCACTGGGCCTCCCAGGTTAGAAAGCGTCGGTACGCCGCCAGCCCCGTCAAGTCCTTCGCGATCAACACAGCAAACGACTCACCGGCGGCCTGTTGACGATGAACCCACTCATCAATTGCATCGTCCAAACCGTGCATGGCGAATCGGGTGTTCTTCCAGACAATCGGCTGTCCAAGGGAGGTGAACATCGCCACGGTATCGTCAGGAGATGATCCCCGCCATTCAAGCGCGCCGTCCTCGCGCGCCGAACCGTACTGCCGAGCCATCCAGCCCCTCAAGAATTAGTAGAACGCGTGTTCTATGCTCCGAGTATCCTACGCTTCACGGCCGCATCCTGCTGCACCAGTGCTACTCGGTGTTGAGAGCGTTTTCAAGGCACGCGCAAGCCAGCGCGAATCCCCCGAGCTGAGGCCATCATCATTTCGAGGGCTTTATCCTGCATGTCTGGGGGCAACTCAGCAACCTCGTCAAGAATGGCATCCAGCAGGGGGGCTCGCTCCGGGCCAAGCACCTTCTGGATCTTGCCTTCTAAGTCCATCAGGCGGGGATCTAGCGAAACGTCCAATCGACGGGCCAGCTCGGCCGGATCCATTCGGAGACCGCGCGCCAGCCTGGGAATCGCGGTACTCCAGTTCTTGATGTTCCCCTTCTCGTACTGGCGATAGCCCTCCGGACTTGTGAGCCCCATCCCGAGGGCAACCTCGCGAGCGGTGTATCCGCGCTCGTTGCGAATCGCCCGCAGGCGGTCCCCGGTTTCGGCGGACTCAACTGACTTTCGCGGGTTCACGATCACCTCTGTTTCGACTATCGCCAGCAACTACCCCCAGTCTACAGGACACCTAGTTACATCGTAACCTAGTAATTTGTGCCCATATTTTGGTGGTTGCGTCGTAACTAGTTACGTGTTACCATGGCTTCGTGGTCACATCAGACCACGAAGGAGGCCATGTGGAACACGACAGCGGCCGCGCCTCGCTGGTCACCTTCTCGGTGGTGGTCACGAAAGAACTGGCAGACCGTCTGACCGCAATTGCTGAGGCGCGCGGCGCAAAGCGGGCACAGATCGCGAGGATGCTTCTCGCTGAGGGCGCAGATCGGCACGAGCGTGTTCAGCGTATCGCTGAATCCCTCGACATCAGCGAGGCTGCCGCATCGTGAGTCGACTGCTGACCCCCGCACCCGCCAGCCTCGTCGCCGCACTGACGGACCAGCTCGTGGCCACGATCATGGCGCCCGCAGTTGAGGCGCTCTCGCGGATCAGCCTCAACCGTATCCGCCGTGTGGTGGAGCAGCACGTCATGGCCGGGCGGCTGGACGTGGCCCGCAACCTCGTGGCTTCCGAGATCGAGGTGTCCAGCGTGGCGGCGGAGGCGTCGCGGCACATGCACGACTCGGGCTGCCGCCTCTGCCCCGACCTCTGGCAGCGCTGCGACGACCTGGAGGCGCTGGAGGCGCGCGAGGACGCGCTGCACCAGCAGATCGCTCGATGGGGAGGATTCTGATGGCGACGTTTGTCCGTGTGGTCGAGTTGATCGGGGACGAGCGGAGGCGCGATGCGACGCTGAACGTCGATCAGATCCAGTCCATGCGCCGCCTGCTCCCCAGCGACGGCGAAGCGCCGAGCACGCTGGTCAAGTTCGACACCACCTTTATGGTGGTGGCGGAGCATCCGGACGACATCGAGCGGTTGGCGGCAGCCGCCATCGCGAAGGCGGAGGGCCGCACCGATGGCCGTTGAGATCGCGCCGGTCCTGGGCTGCGCCACGTGCGCGTCCCCGCTCTGCCCTGCATGTCTGGGGTGCGTCTCCTGCCGCACCGTCTCGGCCGGCTGCGTCTGCCCTTCTCCCGAGTTCACGGCCGATCGCGTCGCCGCTCGTCGGGCGTGGCTCGCGGCGGGACGGGAGGTCGGCGCGCACCTGGACGACTGCTTCCCCTGCTCGCTGGACTGGGTGCCCAACTGCCCCGATGGGATGGCGCTCCGCGAGGCCGTGGATGCGGCGTGGGAGCGGTACGAGGAGACGGGCCGATGAGCGCCGCGACCATCGAATCCGTCGCCTATCGCGCGGTCCCGACCGACCGCGCGCACTTCCTCCGCGAGTTGGTGTCGGCTGTGGTCGGCAACGCGGGGCTGAGCCACGAGGCCGAGCAGGAGATGCGGCGGGCGTTGACGGCCCGCCTCGATCCGGTCCTCGCCCTGGCCGACAGCGCGGTTGCCGCCCGCGTCGAGTTGGAGGCCGTCGACCGCCGATTGGACCGCCACGTCCAGACGCACGACCTCTGCCGCATCGGCGTGGTGCAGGGCTGCTGGGTGCTGACCGACTTGCAGCGCACGCGAGAGCGGCTTCAGCGCCGCGCTGACCGCGAGATGCGCGCCCTCATAGGGGGACGACGATGAGCCTCCGACAGTTCCTCCGCTGGTGGCTGCGCGGGCTGCGAGCCACGGCCGTGGCCGTTGACGAGGCGCTGACGCAGCGGCGCCTCCACGCGCGGCTTGATGCCGAGTACGAGCGCGACACGGCTGAGTTCAAGGCGCGGATGGCTGAGATTGACACCCGATACGCCGAGCCGCTGGCCTACCGCTACCGATCCATCGAGACGCTGCTGAGCCTGCCGACCGTCACGCCCGACCGCACCGGCTACGAGCGGCCTGCTCAGGCGAACGTGGCCGACGTGTCTGCGTGGATCTACGGCGATGTCGGCCGTGGGTTCATGCGCACCGCGCCGGCCGATGTCCGCGACGCGGCCGTCTACTGGCTGGCGCTGCGCGAGAGCGTGACGGGGGTGCGGCTGTGACCATGACGCTGGGCGAGATGGTCGCCGTGGTCGCCGACCTCCGCGCGATTGTGGCGCTGCAGACGGCCGCCCTGAATGAGTCACGAGAGGCGTGGGAGGCCGCCCACTATCAGGAGATCGACGGCCTGAGGGCGATGACGCAAGCTCTCTCGGAGGCTGAGGGGGCGGTGCGGGCGGCGGCAATCGCGGCCTACCAGGAGACGGGCAGCAAGAAGCCTGTCCCGGGTGTCGGCATCCGCGTACTGACGAAGCTCCGATACGACGAGGCCGACGCGCTGCGGTGGGCTCGGGAACACGACCTGTGCCTCATGCTCGACAAGGCAGCGTTTGAGCGCCAGGCGAAGGTGACGCCGCTCGGCTTTGTCGAGACGGTCGAAACGCCGTCGGCCACCATCGCGACTGACCTGTCTGCGGTGGTCGAAGGTGGTGCTACGCCATGAGCGGCACTACCACGCGCATGGACGCCACGTTCGCGGCTCGGGTGGCCGAGCGCTTCGCGGACATCATTGACGCGTCGTGCGAGCAGGTTGTCATCGCGGGCAGCCTGCGTCGCTTGCAGCCGACCATCGGCGACATCGAAATCGTCTGCGTGCCCAAGTGGGGCGATCGCGCGACCGGCCTGTTTGACGAGATGGTCACGCGCGTCAACCTGCTGGACGAACAGTGCGAACACATGCTCACCACCGGGGCGATACGGAAGAGGCCGCGGGCCGACGGTGCGACGTTCTGGGGGCCGAAGGCGAAGTACCTGACCTTCGAGGGGGTGCCCGTCGATCTCTTCTGCCCCGATGCTGAGCGCTTTGGGATCATCCTCGCCATCCGCACCGGCCCCGCCGCGTTCAGCAATGCCCTCGTGACGCCCAGGGGCCAGAAGACGCGAGCTGGGCGCGACGGCCTGATGCCCTCCTACCTCAAGCAACAGGACGGCTGGCTGACCTACCGCACGTCGGGGGAGCGCATCCCGACGCCAACCGAAGAGCGCGCGTTCGAGGTGCTCAAGCTGCGCTACATCGCGCCGGAGGACCGACGATGATGGCGGTATCCCTCGACGAGATCGCCCGACAGCGCTCGGCGCGCGTCCGCGAGAAGGTGTTCCACGTCGGCCCGTCCGTCGCCGGGCCTCGCCCCGACGCCGTCCCCGCCGACGACCTCCCGACCCATTCGACCGGGGCGCGCGGCGTGCCCCGGTCCTGCGGGCACTGCGGCGGAAGCCTGCTCTCCGTCGAGCCGCCGATGGGCCAGCACACGCGCGGCATGGTGTCGTGCACGACCTGCGGGCGGCAACTCTGCTGGCTGGCCCCGACTGCCGACGGCGTGCGGTTCCCGGTCTCCGAGGGGCCGACGTCCGGTCGGAACGCTCGGACCGCGCTGGCAGGCCACGTCAACGTGTCGTCGCCGTCCCTGCGCCTGGTGCAGTTCGAGCCGACGCCGGGCTGCGGGCCGCGCTGCTCGTCGGTCGCCGGTCACGAGGCCCTGGCACACGAGTCGTACGGCCGCCGATTGGCCGTCGTGGAGGCGGCCGCTCGGCCATCCGGCGTCGTGAGGACCGGCGCGCTGGTGATCGATTGCGACTCGATGGCCGTCGAAGCGGACGGGGCCGTCGTGCCCCTCACCGACATCGAGTCGCGGATCGTCGTCTACCTCGCCAGCCGCCTCGGCCAACCCTGCCGGTGCGCTGAGATCGCGGCGGCCGTGTGGGGAGTTGCGGAGGTGGAAATCATGGCCTCCACGCGCAGCCGGTACGGCGCGTGGCATCGGCTGCGCGTCAACGTGGCACGTGCCCGCGCGAAGCTCGCCGACCATGGCGGCATGCTGGAAGTTGTCAAGAACGTCGGCTACCGGCTGCGACGGGAGCCGACGCCATGACGAAGGTCACGCACGAACGCCCTAAGGATGGCCGCCTGCCTGGTGTCCTTGGCCAACGCGGCCGCGCAGACCGTCGCACCAGCCATTCGCTTGCCGCTCGCTGCCGTGGCCGCCTACGCCGTACTGACCGCCATCCGCGTGGTCGCCGAGATGCTCGACGACGACCACGCCCAGGACTGGAGCTAACACCCCATGGCCGTTGAACCACGCAACGCCCTGGCCCGCACGCAGCCGGCCGGGCAGCTCGCCGCCGATGCGCCCGCCAACCCATGGGCCTCGGTGGGACTGCTCAAGCCGCACGCGCACGGCCTCTCCGACGAGCCGGCCCGCATCGACGCGCTGGCGACCATCAGCGCCGGCTTCAAGAAGCAGGGCGGCAATGGCAAGTCGTTCCCGCAGGTCTCGCGCGACGGGACCATTCACATCAGCGACCAGAGCGGCCGTGCGCCGGGCCTCGCCGCCGAGTTGAAGCGGCGGGGCGGCAAGTCGCTGACCATCGCCGTCGTCTCGAACAACCCGAGCGAGGTCCTGCAGCAGCGGTTCGCCGTCTACTCGACCACTCGCCTGCTGGCCTACGGCAACGAGCAGGGCGTCACCGTCATCCACGTCCGCGACGTGCAGGGGCCGGACGGCAAGATCGTGCCCGAGGCCGTCCGCAAGCACTACCCGGCCGGCTCCGACAAGTACAACGAGGCCGTCGAGAAGTGCAAGGTCCAGACGTCGTTCTACTTCGTGCTGGCGCGCTGGGATGAGCAGGGCCAGCCGAAGCTGATCTTCCCGGACGGCCTGGGCTTCTATCGCCTTCGCTTCACCTCGCTGAACAGCGCCGAGAACATCCGCTCCCAGCTGGCCTACATCGCCAGCCTGCCGATCACGCAGGGGCGCATCGCCGGGATCCCGATGGAACTGTCCATCGACTACCGCGACGTCGCCGGCCCCGACGGCTCGCGGCGCAACGTCCCGGTGTGGACGCTGGTGCTGCGCCCGCCCGAGACGATCGAGCTTGACGTCGCGCAGACGACGCGCATCCTCGAGTCCGGCATGGAGCAGGCCAGGGGGCTGGCGCTGCCGATGCCGCGCCTGGAGACCTTCGAGACTGCGGAATCCGAAGGGCCGGACATCGATCTTGACCGCGAGGTCATCGAGGGCGAGGCGCGCACCGTCTCGGCTGACGAGGCCCGCACCCTGCGCGGCGGCGGCAAGGCCGACCCGGACTGGTTGATCCGCCAGTATTTCGCCGGGGCCGGGCGCACCAGCCTGCGCGACGACGAGGGCCGCGAGCGGTTCCTGCTGGCATTCACGCGGGGCCGCACGGGCAGCCTGGCCGAGTTCGCGGCGACGGCCACCCGCCGCGAGTCGGAAGACCTGCTGAAGGCGCTGGCCGACGAGGTGGCGGCCGAGATCTCCGCGCGGCCGGCGGCGCCGCTGCCTGCCTCCGAGCCGACGACGACGGTCACGCCACGGGCCGGGCGCAGCTATCAGCAACTCTTCGGCGCCGACGAGGACGACGCGCCGCCGGTCCGCGAGTCCGAGCCGATGCGGCCGGTGGAGATCGGCGAGGACGTGAAGGCGGCGGCGATCCTGACAGGCGCCCCGGTAGAGCAGGCGGCCGACGATGGCGAGGATGACGAGTTCCGCCAGGACCTCATCGCCGAACTGCGCGCCCTCGTCAACGAGGCGTCCGGGCGCGGCATCGTGTTCGACTTCCCGACGCTGGACGACCAGCCGTCCGAGGTGATCCACGGGCTGCTGTCGCAGATCAACGCCGCGCTCGAGGCGCAGGCCGCCGACCAGCTGGTGGACGTCGTCTGATGGCTGCTGAGGTGACGAACTGCTACCAGTGCGGCGGCTGGATTCGCGACGGGCGGATCACGCTGCCGCGAGCGAAGACGGGAGATCTCGTCTTCTGCCGGTTCGTCTGCGTCGAGCGGTGGCGAGCGAGGGTGGGCAAGTGAGCGACGTTACCGCCGTGGCGGTGGCTCCGGTGCGGCTGTCGCCGTCGCGCCGCCTCGACCTGGCCGACCACCTCATTGACCTGGCCGGCGCGGCCTGCATCCTGGGGCACCCGGCCGCATCGAGGATGGCGCGGCTCAAGGCGAGCGACTTCTACAGCCAGCGCACGGACGCGGTGCTGCACAAGGCCATCGAGCGGCTGACGGCGTTCGTGGCCGAGTGCGCGGCCAGGGGCCATGTGCTGCCGGCCTATCACCCGTGTTACGTGCCGGGGCCGGCGCTTGTGGGGGCGTACTGACGTGCCAGCACAACGATTGCCGTGGTTCAAGCTCTGGCCCGAAGCCCTGAGCCACGAGAAGGTCGTCGGGTTGTCTGACGGCGCGTTCCGGACCTGGATCACCGTCCTCGCTGAGGGGTCAAGGCAGGCCGTTCGGTGGCGGTTCGCGTCGCTCAAACACGCGGCGACGGTCACGGGGCGGCCGGTCAAGCACCTGCGCGAACTGATCGCGGCAAGGTTGCTTGACGAGGCCGAGACGGGCGAATTGTGGGTGCACGATTGGCGGCAGTGGCAGGACCGCTATGCCTCCGATTTCGCTCCGAAATCAGTCCGTCAAGACTCCGCGAACGCCCCGCGAACGCTCCGTGAAGACTCCGCGAACGCTCCGAAAAAACTCCATGAACGCTCCGCGATGACTCCAACAGAAGAAGAAGGAGAAGGAGAAGAAGAAGAAGAGAAAGAAACAGACATGTCCGGTGTACCCCTGGTTGTTGAGTCCGGGGGGTCTGGGGGGGCGGCGGCTGCGGCGCCGCACGAGCGATCAGGGAAGACGCCCCGTGGAAGTCTTGCCCCGGACGACTTCCCGCTGAGCGAGCATCACCGCCAGCAGGCCGAACGCTACGGCGTTCGGACGGACCGCATCGAGGCCGAGACGGCGAAGTTTCTCGACCATCACCGCTCTCGTGGAACGCGGTTCATCGACTGGCAGGCGGCGTGGCGCACCTGGATGCAGCGCGTCTCTGACTACCGCCAGCCCCCGAGGACCGGGCTTCAACTCCCCCCCGCCCCACCCCCCCCGCCGTCTCGACTGCCAGCCAAGAACGTGAGGACGTACTGAGATGCCGACCCGGCTGATGGATCACCTGGAGCGATACCTGAAACACGCTCGGTTCGACGGGCCGGTGCCTGTTGACGAGCCGCCCCTCGTGGAGTGCCCGCGCTGCCACGATCAGGGCTATCTTCGTCGGGACGTGACCGCTGGTGAGAGCGACTTTGGGCGGCCTGTTGAATGCCCGTGCGGGATCGTCCAGACGCGGCGGATGCGGCGGATCTGGGCGTCGTCCGAGATCCCGCCGACGATGCGCGGCTACTCGCTGGCGTCGTTCGTCCTGCGCTCGGGAAAGCAGCAGCTCGTGGACGATGTGCGGGCGGTGTGGGCCGAATCGGACCGCTGGCTCTTGCTGACCGGATCGGTCGGCCTGGGCAAGACCGGCCTGGCCGTGTCGCTGCTGCTGGAGGCGATGCACGCTGGCGCTGACGGGCTGTACGTGGTGATGCCGTCGTTCCTGAGCCGCATCCGCGCCACCTACACGCGAAGCAAGGACGACGACGGGACTGACGAGACGGACGTGTTGGCTTCCGTGATCGCGGCGCCGGTCCTGGTGCTTGACGACGTGGGCAAGGTGACGCTGACGGAGTGGGGCCAGGAGAAGCTCTTCACGGTGGTCAACGAGCGGTACATCGCAGGGCGACGGACCATCGTGACGACCAACCTGGACACGGAAGACGGGTCGCTAGAGGGGCACCTGTGGCCGGCCACGTGGGACCGGATCAGGGGCATGAGCGAGGTGTTCCGCCTGACGGGCGAGAGCCTCCGCTGAGCGATCCGGGAGCGTAACGAGTCGTGATCGTGCAGGCCCGAGCGGGCCAGGAGTGACCAACCCGTGGTGAAGACCGTGAGCATTGCCGAGTACCAGGCAGCGAAGACCGCCGGTGACGATCCCACGATGGTGGACCGGATCTACGACCTGAACATCCAGACCGTCGATCCGGGGGACGCCCTCGGCCTGGTCAAGGGCAAGGTACGCCAGGCCGTCGAGGAGGCCGGGCTGCCGGCCTCAGACGACGATATCAGCGCCGCCGCCGAGGGGATCTGGGCGCAGCTCGGGCGGCCCGGCGCAACCCCGACGCGGGAGCACACCTACACCGTCGACCAGTCGGGCGAGGTCCGCGACTGGCGGACGTACTCGAAGCGCCCGGCCGCGACGGCTGACACCGACGCCGATGGCGACGGCGAGCCCGGCGTGACGCACCACCGCATCACTGACGACGACGAGCCGCGCTTCTCGGGGGCCGGTGCGGAGGTCGTCGAGGGCGAGATCAGCCGACTGATCCCGACCGACGCGAGCTTCCTGAAGCGCGATTTCCAGGCTGCACCGGGGCTAGCGAACCTGGCCGATGAGCTGATCGAGCGCCACGGGTTCCTCTCACAGCTTGAAAACTGCCGCCTGGAGTTCAAGTGGCAGCGAAAGGGGGCCAACTCGAAGGGTAAGCGCTCGATTGGCGCGCTGAAGCGGGTCTCTGGCGTGTGGATGGACTTCTGCGACGCGCAGTTCATCGTCTACCTGGCGGCGGACACGGCGCGGCTGGCCGGGTTCACCGACCGGCAGGTTGAGGCCGCGCTGTTCCACCAACTCCTGCACATCGACCGCGACGCGAAGGGCAACTGGATCAAGGTCGGCCACGACTTCGAGGGCTTCGGGACGGAGGTCCGTCATTACGGGCCGTGGACCGAGGATCTGAAGATCGGCAGTCAGGCGTTCACGACGGCCGTGCAGTTGGGCCTCGACCTTGACGACGAGGACGAGGACGAGGACGACGAGCATGTGCGAAGCCGCTCGTCTGCTCGGGCTGCGAGGGGCGATGGCGCCGGGGTGCTGATCCACCCGGACGGCACGCCGCTGACCGACGAGGAGATCGCCGAGCAGGAGGCCGCCGAGGCGCGCGGCGAATTCGATGACGAGTGGGACGACGACGAGGAGGATGCGCAGGCGTCTCGGGCCATGTCTGCGGCCAGCGGCATCGCCGATGAGGACGACGACGACGATGCGGAGGTGGTGATCTGATGGCGGCGGCTGCGACGGGCTACCGGCGCGACCACGCGACCTCTGGGGCGACGTCGGGCGTGTGGCTGAAGCCGGGCCACTGGGCCAGCGTGACGGTGCACGCCTTCCACCGCTGGACGGGTGAAACGTCGTTCGTGACGTGGTGCGGCCTCGAGGCGAACACGGCGGACGGCGCGCGGCTGACGCGGGACACGATCACGTGCGTGCAGTGCGCAGAGGCCAGCATGAGGGCGTTCCGATGACGAAGCGCTTCGCTGAGGGGACGCGCGTCCCCATCGAGACGACCCGCATGGAGCTTGAGCGGGCGCTCCGTGCCTACGGGGCGGATGCGGTGGTCATCGGCTGGGACGGGCCGACGTCAACCATCGCCTTTCGCATCCAGGGGCGGCACGTCAAGTACGTCATCCAGCGGCCCGACCGGTCGGAGTCGGTGATCTCGTCGTATCCCTCCGGGAAGCCCCGCCCGGCGCACGCCATTCCCGAGGCCATCGCCGCCGAGCACCGGCGGCGCTGGCGGGCGCTCCTGCTGATCGTGAAGGCGAAGCTGGAGCTGGTGGCATCGGGAGACTCCGACTTTGAGGACGAGTTCCTGTCTCGCCTCATGCTGCCTGATGGAACGACGGTGCGTGAGTGGATGGTGCCCCAGATCGACGCTGCGTACCAGACGGGCCGCATGCCCGCGCTGATGCCCGGGGGACGGCGATGACGCAGCATGAGACGCTACAGGCCGGTCTGGCGGCCGTGGGCGCCCTGATGACTGTCCTGGCTGGCGACGGCCGTAAAGATCGGGGCCTGCTCGCCAAGCGCCACGAGGGGACGGTGCACCTGCGCGAGTGCAACATCGGCATGTGGCTGGTGGCCGGCGACTCGCTCAGGGGCGGGCAGCCGTGCAGCCAGCGCTGCCGGGCTGCGCACGAGGCCCTGCGCCTCGGGGAGACGTTCCTGCGGCTGCTGATCGCGGAGTGCGGCGAGGGTGAGCCGCGGCTTCGGGAGGCTGTGTGAGCGACGACACCCAGGCAAAGGGCATCCGCATCACGGTTGAGGATCTGGAGACGGGCAAGACGCAGACACGAGACGTGCCGCCGGGGGACTACGTGCTTCTGACAACTGAGCCGGCCTACGTCGCCCACGTCAACTCGTTCGCCAACGGGACGCACGTCGTCACGATCAAGGGGAGGACTCGCCGGTGAGCAACGACTCGACTGCGTACAGCGGCTGGGCAGTTGTTGAGTTGATGGGGCATCGGAGAATCGCGGGGCATGTGTCCGAAGCGGCCCAGTACGGGACGGCGATGATCAGGATCGATGTCCCGACATCAGAGGGACGGACCATCACTCAGTTCTACGGCGGCCAGTCGATCTATTGCCTGTCGCCGGTGACCGAAGACGTGGCCCGGGCGGTCGCCCTGCGAAATCAGCCCGCGCCAGTCAGCCCATATGAAATCTTGCCCCCGCCCCTCCCGTCCCCGCGCATGGCACCCTCCTCAGACATCGATCCCGACGATCTCGGGGATGCTGATGATGACGAGGGCTGGCCGTGATCCGACTGGAGTTCGAGGCGCCGTATCCGCCCTCGACCAACAACCTGTATCGGACGGTCGTCGCCAACGGCCGGCCGGTGCGGGTCAAGACCGGTAAGGCGAAGGAGTACGGCCAGGCGGTTGGCCAGCGCGTCGGCATCGCCCTGGCGCTGGCCGGCGCGACTCCCCAGCCGCCCTATGCGCTGCACCTGTCGGTCTGGATGCCCGACGCCGCTCGCCGCGACCTGAGCAACACCATCAAGGCGCTCGAGGACGCGATCTTCGGGGTGCTGCACAAGGACGACAGCACCGTCGTGGAACTGCACGCCTACAAGCGCGGCATCGACCGCAAGCGGCCACGCATCGACGTGGTGCTAGAGGGACGGGAGGTCTGACATGCCGTGCCTACCGATGGACATGCCCGGCGGCTCGTCCGCGATCCTCTGCACACGCACCAGGCGGCGGCGCTGCCACGACTGCGGCCAGCTCGGGGCGACGCTGCTGTGCGACGGCCCGGTGGCCGTGGGCAAGACCTGCGACCGGCCGATCTGCGGCTCGTGCGCGACCACGGACGGGCCTGACCGCGACTACTGCCGCGCCTGTGCCGCCGACTGGCCGGGGAGGCAGGCGTAGTGGCGGAACGATTCACGGCCGAGCAGATCGCCGAGATGCTGGCCGATCCGAACACGACCGTCGTCGTGTGCTCATCGCGCTGTCTCTGGTGCGGGCGCGGCACGCCACACGAGGTCTGCCACGCCCACGCGACGGAACTCGGGTTCGTGCCCGAGTCGGTCGCTGATATCGACGCGCTGTGGGATTCGGGGCAGGAGGCGGAGACCTGCACGGATCCGGAATGCCCGGTGTGGGCTGCAGGGGAGTGGGCACGACGACAGGAGGCCCAGCGTGCTGGTGACACCGATCAGGGATGACGGGACGGTGCAGCTCGGCGAGGATGCTCGTCGCCTGGGCTTCGAGCCGGGCAAGGTCGTTCAGGTCATCCGCACGAGCGGCGGCAGCCTGATCCTGGCCCTGCACGACGAGCCGGTGTTGGTTGAGGCGATGCCCAAGCGCCTGAGCGGACCAGGCCGCAAGGCGCTGACGAGACGAGGACGGTGATGGCTGAGGGGCAGGCGATGAGCGACGAGAAGAAGGCGACGCTACGGGTGACGGTTGAGGATCTGGAGACGGGCGAGAAGGCTACTCGGGACGTGCCGGCAGGCGAGTACATGATGTTGGTGACGGCGCCAGCCTATGTGGCCCACACGAACGTGTTCAAGAACGGCACACACGTCGTCACGATCAAGGGGCGCACGCGATGAGTGACGACGCGCGGATCAGCGAGATAGCCGACCACTGGTACTCGGCAGAGCAGACGCGCGACGACGTGCGCTACCTGTTGGCGCGGGTGGAGGCGCTGGCCGCCGAGCGCGACGAGTGGAAGCGCATCAACCAGTCTGACAACCAGTGCGCCGCCCGACGTTTGGAGCAAGCCGAATCAGAGCGTGACGCACTCGCGGCGCGGTTTGACGAGCAGGTACGCAGGGCAGGAGAGGGGCGAGGGATGAGCGACTATGCGGTATGCGCCGAGTGCGGCGTCTTCACGAACTGCGATGAGATCGACGCCGCTTACCTGCCAGAACGAGACGAGTGGACGTGCGGGCCATGCGTCCGAAAGGGCGATGAGTCGTGAGCGTCCTGAGAGTGCGATTAGCGGGTGCCGATATCGCCGGGCCGTCTGCTCAGACGGTGATGCGCCGTTTGCTGTCTGAGCAACATACCGATGTCAGGTTAGGCCCAAGAGCGGCCGGGCAAGGACGTATGTGGATGGAGTTTCGCGAACTGACGGACGACCAGATTGATGGTTTTGTCGGGCTGCTGCGCGCTAACGGCGTCAAGGCGCGATACCTGGAGGTGTTCAGTGACCGAAGCCGCACGGCTGGTTGACGAACTGACGACGCTGCTCTACGAGGTGACGACGGGCTGGGACGATTCGGCCGGTGGGCACCAGGTTGTCCGGTGCGGTGCATGCCGGCGCAGAGCTGACCGCGCGGAGTCGGTCGTCCACGAATCGGACTGCCCGGTCTACCGCCTGACCCGCGCCGAGGAAGCGAACACGGCAGTAATCCGCGCCAACGCCGAAGAAATCGCAGACCTAGAGGACAAGCGCGACGAGTTGGAAGCGAAGGTCAACGCGCTGACGGCGGAAAACGAGCGGGGGCAGCAAGCGTTTGCGGACCTGGCCCTGGCGTCGGTCGAGCGAATCAACGCGCTAGGAAACGAGCGCGACGCACTCGCGGCGCGGCTGGCTGCCAGCGACGCGGCGCTGCCGGACCCAGGCAAGTTGTGGTCACTCGCTACGTGGCTGGACAGCGTCTACCCCTACGATTCCAACCCCGAAGTGCAGACCGACCTACGGACGTGGGCGAAGGCGATTGTAGCAACTGGAGCGCACCCAGGTGCGTGGGTCCGCGAGGTTGTCGAGGACAGCGCAGCCCTGGCCGCGAGCAGCGCGGAGCCTTCGACCGTCACAACGCGCACGATCACGATTCGCTGCCATTGCGGACGCGGGGTGAGCGTTGGTGCTGACCCGTGGTGCGAGGGGTGTGTCCAGTCGGCGGCAACCTGCGACTGCGTGCCTGCGACGCAAGGGAGGGGTGATGCCTGATTGGGCGTGGTGGGTTCCGATGAACGTCATCCTGATTGCGTCAATCGTGTGGGACGCCGTCAGGCGCGAGCGTGTCTATCGCGAGATCGGGCGAAACACTGAGCGCATCGGGCGTGAGGATGCGCCCGACCCGGCCGCACAGGAGGGGCGCGATGGCGAGTGACGACCTGCTCCGCGTTTGTTACACGCACGAGGTCGGCATGCAGCACCTCGACCCGGACAGAGCGGCGGTACCAGCCCCACGCGACGTGTGCGAGTGCGGGGACGCCCGAAAATCGCACGTCCTTGAGCGCGGCCCCTGCCGCATCTGTCGGTGGGCAACTCGCCTCTGGGAGCCGTGCCGTCGCTTCAGATTGGCGCGTGCGTTCGACCCGGAGGGGCGCGATGGCGACGAGTGAGTACGCCGAGCAGGACCGCGCCAACGAAGGCTGCTGTTGGGACTATCCACGCGATCAGTGTCCCGGACGCCGCTGCCGATGCGTGTGCCACGTGGTAAAGGCCGATCATCAACTGGAGGCGTACTGCTTGCCGGCCACGACGTGCGCGATGGCGCATCCCTGCCACCGCGCCGGCTGCACGCTGCGCCCCGACCAGCACCCAGGATGGGCACTGTGAGTGACAACGAGATCGAGCGGATCAGGCGTGACCATATTGCTGACCCTGACGGAGACCCGAACGACCCGCATTGCGCGATGTGTTCGGACGCCTCATACCCGATCTGGCCGTGTGACGCGGCGCACCTGCTGGCGCTCCTGGCCGAGCGGGACGCGGAGATCGCGCGGCTGCGGGAGGCGTTGGAACTGGAGCTACAGGACGAGATCAACGCCATTTTGAAGGGTGGCAGCGCTCTGACGGCCGCAAAGGGGCAGGCGTATATTGACCAGTCACCGTACGTGCAGCGGCTGCGCGCGGCGCTCGCGGCACGGGGCGGGGAGGCCGATGCCGCCCACTGACACGGTCACGATCAGCCGCGACACGGCGGCGGCGCTCCTTGCTGCGGCGCAGGCTTGGGAGCGCGCCACCTGTCACCTGCAGGTGGTTGGGCGGCAGGCTGAGGCCGTGTGGCGCCTCGGCCAGGCCATCACCGAGGCCGAGCGAGTCCTGACGCGCGATGTCACGGACGGCCGTCTGTAGTGGCCGAGCGCTGCTGCCCGCAGGGCCAGTGTGCCTATCGCCCGTCGATGGTGCGGGTGTACCTGAGTCATATCCGTGCGGCCACCGCTCACGGCGAAGATCCCGGTGAGGCCGCCGACGCTGCGCTCGGTTCGAAAGGGGAGGGGGGGGTAGGCAGCACGGGCGGCGGATCGGGGCTGGCACACAACGCCGTCAGGGTGTGGGACGTGCAGCAGGCCCGCGCCAAGCTGGGGAGGGGGGCATCGGCCGAGGCGATAGCGCGGTGCCTCTGCCCCTACGCGATGGAGGGCGCAGATATCAGCGAAGAGCATATTGACAAGACTGTCTATCAGTTGTCATGATGTTGCCACGGGTTACACCCTGCCCTCCGAATATCTCGGAGGGCTTTGTTGTGTGGTGATGATGGCGACTCGGGCGGCGCGTCCGTGCTTACACCCAGGTTGTCCGGCCATCACCCGCACCGGCCCGCGCTGCCCGGCCCACCAGACCACAGCCAACCGACGGCGGGGGACGTCCACCTCTCGCGGCTACGGCTCCCAGTGGCAACGACTCAGGCTCATCGTCCTCAACCGCGACGGCTGGACGTGCGGCTACTGTGGGAAGCCAGCGACGACCGTTGACCACGTCACGCCGAAGTCCAGGGGCGGCACCGACGATGAGGGAAACCTGATGGCCGCCTGCCTCTCCTGCAACAGCGGCAAGCGCGACCGCTGACCGATCAGCGGGGAGGGGTATCTCAGAAGCTCAGGGAGTGGCGCCGTCAGACAGATCGGAAGAGCGTCGTGTAGGGAAAGAGTGTAGATCTCGGTGGTC
>ERZ869929.154-NODE-154-length-41490-cov-7.145264_pt1 | contig 41490 bp, 54 predicted proteins | sample MGYA00579312_ERZ869929 | MGnify/ENA primary metagenome ERZ869929 (study PRJEB32216, sample SAMN09231818) | wastewater metagenome | place: USA: Maryland | collected 2016-08-09 | study: EMG produced TPA metagenomics assembly of the PRJNA472060 data set (Reclaimed... | reverse complement strand
GCCACTTTTTCAGAGAGTCGAGAAAAAGGAGGGGGGTCGGACGTGGCACCAGATGCGCAGGGCGGGCCGCTGGGCGCAAGGCCCGAAGTTTCCGGGGCGTCGCCGCCTCAAAACCCCGAGGCCGCTCCTGGGGCTTCCCTGGGGCAAACGGCAGAACCCGAGGTGACCGCCCAGCGCGGCCGCCGCGTCCTGGTCCAGCCGGTGCGCCAGACCGGCGTGGAGGACGGCTATGCGACGTTCGAGAAGGACGGGCCGCCCGTCGAAATCGAGGAAACGCCTGCGCTCGCCGACGCTCGGCGCCGCATCCTGTCCGGGGGCTGGCGGGATATCGCCCCCGACGCCGGCGATCTGGGGTCCGGGTTCTACCGTTTCGCCGCGAAAGACCTGCCCGGCATGCCCGAGCGGCGCACGATGAGCCCGACCGTCGACGTGTTCGGCGCGGATCTCGCCGGCGCGAAGGCCGTTCTGCGCATGGTCGTCGCCCAGGCGCGGCGCGTGAAGGCCGACCTGGTCGACGTCAAAGCCGCGATCCCGTTGGCGTTCCGGCCGACCCGGCTCTGCAAACGGGCCCGGAAGGCGCGGGGCGACGCATGACGGCCCTCCATCCGTGGCCGGCCGAGCGGACGGACCTGGTCCCCGTCGTCGACCTGGTCCCCGCTGCGGTCAACGCGCGCACCCACTCCGATGAGCAGGTCGCCCAGATCGCCGACTTGATGAGCGAGTTCGGATGGACGACGGCGGTCCTGGTCGACGAGGATGGCACGATCATCGCCGGCCACGGCCGCGTCCGGGCCGCCGCGCTGATGGTGGAGCGGGGTCACGCCCGCTTCGCCCAGGCCCCGGTGATGACCGCCAGGGGTTGGACCGACCAGCAGAAGCGGGCCTATGTCCTGGCGGACAACCAGGTCGCGTTGAACGCGGGCTGGGATCAGAAGCTGCTCGGCACCGAGCTCGCCGATCTGTCGGCCGCCGGCTTCGACATGTCCCTGCTCGCCTTCACCCAGACCGACCTGCGCCGGCTCCTGCGCGGCGCCGGCGGTGGTCTGACGTCGCCCGACGCCGTCCCGCCCCTCGAGCCGGTCCTGGTCAGCCAGCCTGGCGATCAGTGGATCCTGGGCGATCACCGCATCCGGTGCGGCTCGAGCACGGACCCGGACGACGTCGCCGCCCTGCTCGCCGGCGAGAAGCCCCGGCTGATGGTGACCGACCCGCCCTATGACGTGAAGTATGATCCGCTCTGGCGGCAGGCCGCGACCGGCCAGAAGGTCCGCGCTCACGGAAAGGTGCTCAACGACGACCGGGCCGACTGGCGCGAAGCCTGGGCGTTGTTCCCCGGCGACGTCGCCTATGTCTGGCATGGCGGCCTGCACTCGGGGACCGTCCAGCTGTCGCTCGAGCTCGAGGGGTTTGAAATGCGGGCCCAGATCATCTGGGCGAAGGACCGCTTTGCCCTCTCGCGCGGCCACTTCCACTGGCGTCATGAGCCGGCCTGGTATGCCGTGCGCAAGGGTCGGAGCGCCGGCTGGCGGGGCGGTCGCAAGAAGGACACCGTCTGGCGCGTCGACGGGATCTCCGACCCGGCCCTGCAGGCGACCGTGCTCGAGGTCATCGAGAACGCCGGCGCCGAGGACACCGTCTGGGAAATCCCGATGACCGTCGACGACGGCTCGACCGGCCACGGCACGCAGAAGCCCGTCGAATGCATGCGCCGGCCGATGGAGTGCAACAGCGCCGAGGGCGACCTGGTCTATGAGCCGTTCTCTGGATCCGGCTCGACCATCATCGCCGGCGAGCAGTCCGCCCGCCGCGTCCTAGCTATGGAGCTCTCCCCGGCCTACGTTGACGTCGCGGTGCGGCGCTGGCAGGCGTTCACCGGCCAGGATGCTGTTCTGCAAAAGTCGGCCGAGACGTTCGCCACGGTGGCGGCCGCTCGCGCCCCGGAGGTCAATGATGACGCGGCGTGGGCCTAAGCCTCAACCGACCAACCTGCGCCTCCTGCAGGGCGGCTCGGCCCGTCGCGGCGCCGAGAACGAACCCCAGCCGGCGCGGCCCGTCGAGATCCCCGAGCCCCCGTTCTTCCTAACCGGCTACGGCCTGGACGAGTGGAACCGGGTGATCGAGGATCTCTATGCGACCGGCGTCTACGCCAACGTCGACCAGACGATGCTCGCCGCCTACTGCATGAGCTATCAGCGGTGGGTCACCGCCGAGATCGACCTGGAGAAGATGGCGAAGGCCGACCCGACGACGCACGGCGCGATGATCAAGACGACCAACGGCAACGCCATTCAGAACCCCCTGGTCGGCGTCGCCTCGACCGCGCGCCGCGACATGCAGCGCCTTGCCGCCGAGTTCGGTCTGACGCCCTCGAGCCGGACGCAGATCGACAGCGGGAAGGGACGCGATGACGATCCAATCGCCCGCCGCTACGGCCTCTGATGATCCGGTAACGGCCTACGCCGAGGCGGTGCTCGCCGGCGTGATCATGGCCGGGCCCTATGTCCGGCTCGCCTGCCAGCGCCACCTGGACATGCTGGCCACCCAGGGCGACGAGTGGATCTGGGATCCGGTGAAGGCCCAGCACTGGATCGACTTTTTCCCCGACATGCTCACGGTCGAAGAGGCCGGCGAGACCGTCCCGTTCATCCTGCTCGACTGGCAGGTGTTCGTCGCCGGCAGCTTGAACGGCTGGCGCGACGCGGGGACCGGCTATCGGCTTTTCACCCGCGCCTACATCGAGGGCGGGAAGGGGTGCGGAAAGTCCCCGTTCGCCGCCGGCATCGGTCTGCTGATGATGATCGCCGACGAGGAGCAAAAGGCCGAGGTCTACTCGGCCGCCGGCAAGAAGGAGCAGGCGCACATCCTGTTCCAGGACGCTGTGGCCATGAAGAAGACCAGCCCGCTCCTGTCGCGGCGCCTGGTCGAGTCCGGCAAGAACCCGGTGTGGCAGCTGACCCATCGCCAGTCCGGTTCGATCTTTAAGCCCCTGTCGGCCGACAAGCAGAAGTCCGGCCAGCGGGTCCATTGCGGCCTGGTCGATGAGCTCCATGAGCACAAGGATCGATACACCGTCGACATGCTGATCGCCGGCTTCAAGGGCCGCCGCCAGCCCCTGCTGTTCATCATCACCAACAGCGGCTTCGACCGGACGTCCGTCTGCTGGGAATGGCACGAGGACGGCGTGGCGATCCTCGAGGGCCTGCGAACGAACCGGCGCTTTTTCATCTACATCATGGCGCTCGACCCTGGCGACGATCCGCTCGAGGACGCCTCCTGCTGGCCGAAGACCAACCCCGGCCTGGGGATCACCACCACGGTCCAGTATCTCGAGGACCAGGTCCGCGACGCCCGGCAAGTCCCCGGCCGCGAGAACATCGTCCGCCGCCTGAATTTCTGCGAGTGGACCGACGCCGACGTCGGCTGGATCACGCGCGGGTCATGGGTCGCCATCGAGGAGGAGCTAACCGAGTTCGCCAAGCCGGGGCTCGGCCTGCAGAACCTGGGGCGTCACAAGCTCGAGGGCGGCGGCCATGCCCTGGGGACCGAGTTCGATGGCGCCGAGCTCTACGTCGGCCTCGACCTGTCGTTCGCCTTCGACCTGACCGCGCTCGCCTTCGCCTTCCCCGAGGGCGACGACCTGCTTTGCTGGATCGAGTATTTCAAGCCGCTGGACACCCTCGAGGACGCCGAGAAGAAGGACCGGCTCCCCTACCGTCGATGGGTCCAGGATGGTCTGATCACGGCCGTGCCTGGCAAGGTGATCCGCCCCGAGCACCTGGCGCCGCGCCTGGCGCACATCGGCCAGCAGTTCGACCTGCGCTATGCCGCCTACGACAACTACGCCCACAAGAGCCTCGAGGACCAGATGATCGAGCAGGGCGTTCACCTGCCCTGGATCGAGCACCCCCAGGGCTTCCGGCGCGGCGGCGTCCTGCGCGACCGGCGGGGCGAACCGGTGAAGGGCCCGGACGGCAAGGCCCTCGAGAACCCCCTGTGGATGCCCGACTCGGTGAAGGCGCTCGAGGCCCGAATCATCGAGAAGACGATCCGCGTCCAGCCGTCCCTGGTCACCCGCGCGCAGGTGTCCAGCGTCGCCATCCGTCAGGATCCCGCCGGCACCGGGAACCGGGTCTTTGATAAAAAGAAGGCTGTCGGTAGGATTGACGGCATTGTCGCCCTCGCCGAGGCGGTCGGAGCAGCTGAAATGCGCCTGCCGAAGATGGACCTGAGCGGCTTCCTTAACCGGCCGGTGATAGCCCGATGAAGACCCGCAGCGCACGGCCCGGCCTGGTCAAGTCCGCCCTGGGATGGGTAGGCCAGCGAATCAACCTGCGCAACAGCACCGGGTTCTGGGGCCACTTCTTCGGCACCGAGAATTGGGCGGGGGAGGCCGTCACCCCCCAGAAGGCGATGATGCTGTCGGCGGTCAACCGCGCAGTCCGACTCACCGCCGAGACCATCGCCAGCCTACCGGTCGGCATGTTTACCGATGACGGGTCCGGCCCGCAGGCCGAGCGCGGTGGCGATACCGATCAGCTGATGCGCATCTCGCCGAACGCCGACCAGAGCCCGATGGAGTTCTGGGAGCAGATGTACGGTTGCCAGGAGCTCGTCGGAGAGGGCCTGGCGCGCAAGCACTGGAACAACAGCCGGACTCGAGTCGTCGCCCTGACGCTGATGGACCCGACCCGCGCCCGCGACGTCGAGAACGCCCAGGGGACCGACTGGCGCTGGGAATATACCGACCCGCGCGGCCGCAAGATCGATCTGCCCCGCGAGGACGTTTTCAACCTCCCCGGCTTCTCGCTGGGCGGCCGGCGCGGCATGTCGACCGTCAGCTACGGCGCCCAGACCATGAGCCTGGCGATGGCGGCCGAGAAGACGGCCGGCAAGCTGTTCGCCTCGGGCCTGCGCAACAGCGGCTTCCTCAATGCCGGCCAGGTGCTGAACCCGGAGGACCGGGAGAAGCTCGAGAAGATCATGCGCGAATACATGGGCGCGGCGAACGCCGGCGGCATGATGATCCTCGAGGGGGGGATGACCTTCACCCCGATGAACATGTCCAGCGTCGACGCCGAGCTCCTGCTGACCCGTCGCTTCCAGATCGAGGACACCGGCCGGTGGTTCGGCATGCCCCCGATCCTGCTCGGCCATGCCGTCGAGGGTCAGACGATGTGGGGATCCGGCGTCGACTCGATCATCCAGGCTTGGCAGACGCTGGGCCTGCGCCAGCGCATCGTTCGGACCCAGCAGGCGGTGGCGAAGCGCCTGATGACCGTGGAGGAGCGAGCGCGCGGCCTCTACTGCAAGATGAACGCCGACGCCCTCCTGGCGGTGAACAGCACGGCGCGAATCAACTTCATCACCCAGGCCGTGCAGAACAGCCTCCTGACCCCGGATGAGGGTCGCGCGCTGCTCGAGCGCGGGTCGATGCCTGGCGGTGATCAGCTGCTCGCGCAGGTGAATCTTGTCCCGCTGGCGATGTTGGGGGATAACGGCTCCCAGGACGCCCAGCTGCGATCAGCTTTCCGGTCCTGGCTCGGCATCGAGGACAAGCCCCATGCGGACCTTCCGCTCCTGCCATAACCCGTCGCTGTTCGGCGCGAAGCGGGACGAGTCGCTGACCGATCTGCTGGTCAAGGCGTCGCATGGCGAGATCCATATCCGGGCCGCCGGCGAGGACGACGACGCCCCCGAGGGCACGATCTACGGCTATGGGTCGAAGTTCGGCCTGGTCGACTCCTACGGCGAGACCGTCCTGAAGGGCGCGTTCAAGGAATCGCTGCGCGAGTGGAAAAAGCGGAAGCGGCCGATCCCGATGCTCTGGCAGCACCGGTCGGACCAGCCCATCGGCGGCTGGCATGACTATGCCGAGGATGACGTCGGCCTGAAGCTGACGGGCCTGCTCAACCTGGAAACCCAGCGCGGCAAGGAAGCCTGGTCCGACGTGAAGGCCCAGAACGTCGGCGGCCTGTCCATCGGCTACTACGAGGTGGAGGCCGACCCCTGGGGCATGTCCGACACCGAGCCTCGCAAGCTCAAGAAACTGGATCTGCGCGAGACGTCCGTCGTGACGTTCCCCGCGCTCCGAGAAGCTCAGATCGATGCCGTCAAGGCGCGCATCGCTCGAGGCGAACCGCTCACCGAGCGGGAATTCGAGGGATGGCTTCGGGAGAAGCTGAACCTCTCACGCGCCGCTGCCGAGACGATCAATCGGCACGGCTACCGCGCCTGGCGCCAGCGGGAGGCTGGTCAGGCGGATCAAGCAGACGACGTGGTCGACGCGATCCGGTCCCTCGGTGAGCTCGCGCCCCTGAAGCTGCCCGCCCTCTAAACCCCGACCAACCTTCCTTTCGGAGAGACCATCATGCGCACCAGCGCCCTTCGCACCGCCGCCGCCGCCCATGTCGCCGCCGGCGCTTTCGCCCTCGCCCCGCCCACCGCTTCCGACGTCGCCCGCTATGGCCGCAAGGAGGAGGATCTGGACCCCGCCACCCTGGTCAAGGAGTTCCGGGGCCTGAAGACGTCCCTGAAGGAACAACACGACGAGGTCCGCACCTGGACCGAGAAGGCGTCCGAGTCGATCAAGGCCACCGGCAAGATCGCCGACGAGGTCAAGGAGGGCCTGAAGGCCGCGTCCGAGAAGGGCGAGGTTCTGGCCACCAAGTTCGCCGAGCTCGAGCAGCTGGTCGCCCAGCTGAAGGCCAACGACAACCGGGGCGGCGCCCGCGACTCGGTCGGCAAGTCCGTCGTCGAGGACGAGAAGTTCCAGGAGTGGCTGAAGACCGGCGGCGACAAGTCGCGCATCCGCATCGGCGTGAAGGCTATCACCAGCCTGACGTCGGGTGGCGGCGCGGCCGGCGACCTGATCGTTCCCCAGCGCAATCCGGGGATCATCCGCCAGCCCGACCGCGCGATGACCATCCGCGATCTGCTGTCGGTCGGCCGGACGACCAGCAACAGCATCGAGTTCGTCCAGGAGACGGGCTTCACCAACAACGCGGCCCCGGTCGCGGAAGGCGCGCAGAAGCCCGAGTCGTCGCTCGAGTTCACCCTGCAGACCACCCCGGTGCGGACCATCGCCCACTGGATCCAGGCGTCGAAGCAGATCCTGCAGGACGTGCCCGCCCTGCAGTCCTACATCGACACCCGCATGCGCTTCGGCCTCGAGATCGAGGAAGAGGACCAGATCCTGTCCGGCGACGGCACCGGCCAGAACCTGCTCGGCCTGATCCCGCAGGCGACCCCGTTCGACACCGACCGGGTCCGCGCCGGCGACACCCGCATCGACGTCGTTCGTCGCGCCATGACCCAGGTCCGCCTGGCGGAATATCGCGCCGACGCCATCGTTCTCCACCCCTCCGATTGGGAGGAGATCGAGCTCACCAAGACGGACGACGGCGCCTATGTCTGGGCGAACCCGCGCGGCCTGCTTGGTCCGACCCTCTGGGGCGTGCCCGTCATCGATACGACGGCCGTCGAAGAGGGCGAGTTCCTGGTCGGCAACTTCCAGATGGCCGCCATGCTCTGGGATCGCGAGGAGTCGGTCGTCGATATCTCGACCGAAGACCGCGACAACTTCATCAAGAACATGGTGACGATCCGCGCCGAGGAACGCCTGGCGCTCGAGGTGTCCCGCCCCGAGGCACTGATCTACGGCGACTTCGACGAGGTCGTTACGGGCTAATCCAGCCCGTCTCCCCCAGGGGCTGACCCCTGATAAGGCCCTCGGCTTCCGCCGGGGGCCTTTTTCGTGGCAATGTCGCCCCGTCCCTGCAGAGGAGTTCCAGGATGCTCATCGAAGTGAAGCGCCCCTATGGCGGCGCGGAAGGCAAGCGGGTCCGCGTCGGCACCCGGTTCTGGGTTCGCTACCCAGGCAAGAAGGCCGCGCCGGATGGCGTTCTCGAGATCACGCCCGCCCGATATCAGCAGCTGTCCCAGCAGCGCCTGGTCGCCCAGGTCGACGCCGGCGCCAAGGTGGAGGAGCCTTCCCGCCCTCGGCCGGAGCCCCGGACGCGCCGGCCGGCCGCTCCCGTCCCCGGCGCCAAGGTGGAGCCGGACAGCCCGCGCGCACCCGGACCCCGGACAGCGGCGAAGTCCGCCGAGCCGAAGCCGAAGCGCACCCTGCCCGCCCCGAGTGGTTCCCCGACTGGTCAGGGTGCACGGTCGTCATCGTCGCCGGCGGCCCCTCAAACCGGGGCATCGACTTTGAAGCAGCGCGGGACGCGGCGGGGCCAGACGTCCGATGGTTCGCCGTCAACGACGCCTTCCGCCTCTGCCCCTGGGCCGACGCCCTCTACGGAGCCGACGCCGGGTGGTGGCGACAGCACGTCGCCGGCGTCATCGGATTCGGCGGCCTTCGCATAACCCAGGCGCGGTCCCTGACCATTCCGGGGCTGCGCCTGGTCACCGTCAGGAAGGTTGACCAACTTGTGATCGACCGACCTGGCGTCGTCGGCTGGGGCGCGAACAGCGGGTTTCAGGCGATCAATCTGGCGATCCAGTTCGGCGCCCGCCGGCTGCTGCTATGCGGCTTCGACTGCAGCATCGAGAAGGGCCTCCACTGGCATGGTCGCCACCCCTCGCCGTTGAACAATCCCCGGCAGGCCAGCGTCGACCGCTGGGGCGGCGCGCTGGACGCCCAAGCACCGGCCTTGGAGTCCTGGGGCGTTGAGGTCATAAACTGCGCCTCGCACTCGCGCCTCGCGGCCTTCCCGCGCCGGCCGTTGATGGAGGCCCTGGCATGACGTCGATCAGCTTCGAAGACGGCGACAACTTCATCCGCAACGCGGTGACGGTCCTGGGGCCGCGCCTGCCCGGCCGAGGCGCCCAGCTGCGCAAGATCTCGACGGGGGCCCTTCCTGTGACCGTCGACGAGATCTGTGAGGATCTGCGCGTCGATGACCCGGACGACGAGGCCGATACCGTGGAGCGCCTGGCGCGCGGCGCCTGCGCCTTCATCGAGCGCCGCACCGGCTTCGTCATGCTCCCGACCGTCTACGAGCTCTCGGCCAGCCAGTGGTGGACGGGCGCCGTCGAAGTCCTGCGCGCCCCGCTGCGCGATATCGAGGGCGTGGACTATCAGTCCGACCGCGACGTCTGGACCCCCGTCGACGACCTGGAGTTCTGGACCAGCCGCGAGGCGCGGTCGTTCAAGCTGCGATTCCTCGACACCTTCACCCGGCCGTCGCTCTGGCAACCCGAGGACTGCGTCCGGGTCCGGTTCTCGGCCGGCTTCGACGCGGCCGATGAGACCGGCGGCGACCTGCCCATCGAGGACGGCCTGCGCACCATCCTGCTGATGGTGACCGGCCACTACTATCGGAACCGGGAAATGCTGGGCGCGGCCGATCCGAAGTATGGCCTGGCGGCCGTGGAGCTCGGCGCGACGTCCCTGCTCGGCCAGTATCGCCAGTTCTGGTGATGCGCGAACACCGGCGCGGTCGCGCCCCGCTGTTCGTCCGGGGCATGCACGGCCTGGGCGACAACATCATGCAGCGGCCGTTCATCCGCGCGGCGTCGAAGCGCGAGTCGGTGGTCTACCTGCAGACGCCCTGGCCAGAGCTCTACGCGGATCTCGAGAACGTCCGGCTGGTCCGGTCGCAGACCCGCCTGCGCACCCAGGCGAAGAACGAGTCGCAGTTCCGGGGCCGCTGGCATCCCCGCCCTGGCGGCGCCCGGACGGTGCAGATCGCCTACGGCTCGCAGTGCCTGGGGACCGGCCAGTCCATCATGGAGGCGATGGAGACCCGCCTGCCCCTGGGCGACGTCCCGTTCCGCTGGGATTTGCCCGACCTGGGGCCCCCGTTCGAGATCGAGACCGGCGGTCGACCCCTGGCCATCGTCCGGCCGGTTACCGAGCGGGCCGAGTGGCACAATGCCTCGAGGTCGCCGGATCCCGCCTATGTGAACGCGGCGGCCGAGCGCCTCGCCGAGTCGCATTTCGTCATCGCGGTCGCGGACCTTCAGCCCCAGCAGGAGTGGTTGGTCGGCGCGATGCCGGTCTGCGACGTCGCCTATCTGCGCGGGGAGCTCACGGCGATGGATCTTCTGCAGCTGGTCAAGCAGGCGGACGTGGTCGTCGGCGGGGTCGGCTGGATAGTTCCGGCCGCCCTGGCGCTGCGGAGCCGGTGCTTCATCTATCTGGGCGGGAACGGCGCCCACAACGCGCCCGAGGTCATCGTCGACCGGCGGGCCGATGCGAGTCGACTCGGGTTCGCGGTCCCGTCTAAGTTCTGCCGGTGCAACGAAAAGCAGCACCGGTGCGACAAGAGGATCGACCGTCCGCTCGAGCAGTTCGAGATCTGGGCGGCGCAGCAGGGGGTTAATCTATGCTCGAGTCGGTGATCGCCAAGGATGGCGCGCGGTTGATCTGGTCCCAGGAGGACGGGGTGGGCTTCCTCGAGGTGCAGAACGCCGGCGTCTACGACGACGAGTATTTCCGCCGCTACCGGGCCATGAGTCAGACGCCGATGGCCATCGCCCTCAACGGCTTCCGGGCCAAGCTCGTCCGGCGGTGGAGCGAGGGGCTGTCCGACTCGATCACCCTCCTGGATGTCGGCATCGGCGACGGCGCCTTTCTTCGGACCCTCGAGGGCGCGCGAGGGGTCCAGCGGTTCGGCGCGGACGTGAACCCGGCCGGCATCGCCTATCTCGAGGAGCATGGCCAGCTGGGCTCGCTCGAGGAGACCTATGACGTCGTGACGTTCTGGGATTCGCTCGAGCATATCCGCGACCCCCGCTGGGCTCTGCGCGCGGCCGCCAAGGTGGCCATCGTCAGCATCCCCATTTTCAGCGGCGTGGAGCACGTCCTGGCCAGCCGGCACTATCGGCCCGATGAGCACTATTGGTATTTCACCCGCGCCGGGTTCTGCGCCTTCGCCGACCGCGAAGGGTTCGACGTCGTCGACGTACTGGCGACCGAGACCGCCCTCGGCCGCGACGGCATCGAGACGTTCGTTCTCAATCGGCGGCCGGCGTAGTAGCTTCCGCCTGGGCATCCCGCCCGCAGGAGCTATCCATGACCGTTTCGATCTCAGTCCATCGCGGCAGAAATCACCGCGCCCGCACCCTGGTCCAGAAGAAGCGCTGGATCCCCGACGCCGACGACGGCTCGACCTTTACCCCCGGCCATTGGACCGACGAAGGCGAGCCGCAGGAGCTCGCCGCCGACCAAGGCCGATCCGAGTGCTTTGTCGACGACGAGGGCGGCGTCGCCTTCCATCTCTGGCAGGAGGCCCTCGAGCCCGAAGCCCCGGCCGCCGAAGCCTCGGAGGGCTGATCGATGAGCTACGTCGCCGCCGGCGCCCTCGACCGTCGAATCCAGATCCAGTCTGGCGTCGAGACCAAGGATGCCGCCGGCGACGTGATCGACTCGACCTGGGATGACGCCTTCAAGCTCTGGGCGCGGCGGGTTCCCCGGTCCCAGGGCATCGAGAAGCCCACGGCCGCCGGCGTCCTGCGCGAGTTCGATATCCGCTTCGACGTCCGCGACGGGGCCAAGGCGCGGACCATCGCCCCCGAGACGCACCGGGTGCTCTACAAGGGCCGCATCTACGAGATCGTCGGCACCGTCCCCCTCGAGGAGCGCGAGGATCTGATCGGCCTGCTCTGCGCGACCCGGCCGGACCAGCGCGGCTCGAGAGGGGACGAGGGCGTCAGTGGCGAACCGTAAGAACAGCCTGATCCACATGGAGATCGTCGGCGCTCGCGAGCTCGAGGCGGCGCTGATGGGGCTCGGCCAGGACCGTCTGATCAAGGCGACCCTGAAGCGAGCCCTGATCAATGCGTCGAAGCCGGCCGTGGAGACGGCGCAGCGCCTGGCGCCGAAGCACACCGGTCGGATGGCGGACAAGATCGCCGTCTCGAGCACCCTGTCTCGCCGGCAGCGTCGCGGGTCCGGCTACCGGTTCAACCCGAACACCGCCTATGTCTGGATCGGCTCTGCGCCGCGCGGGCCCGGCACCCTCGCCGAGTTCGGCAGCGGCCCCCGCTATCAGAAGCGGACCCGCAAGTTCGTCGGAGCCATGCCCGCCCAGCCGTTCATGCGTCCGGCCTGGGAACAGCATAAGGACCAGATCCTGCGCGACTTCGCCGCCGAGCTCTGGATCCAGATCGACAAGTCGGCGCGGCGCCTTGCCCGCCGGCAGGCCAAAGCAGCGGGGATCCGCCCATGATTGTCACCCGAGTCCGCGAGCTCCTGCTCGAGCAGGCGCCCATCGTCGCCATCCTGGGCGACCGCATTTACCCGGTCACCTGGCCAGACGCCCCCGAGTTCCCGCTGATCATCCTGCAGCGCATCACCGGCCTGGGCGAGACGACCATGCTGGGCGAGGCGGGAATCGAGTCGGTTCGCCTGCAGGTCGACGTCTATTCCGACCGGGGCTATTCGGATTGCGAGGCCCTGGCGCTCCTGGTCCGTCGCCTCCTGCATGGGTTCAAGGGCGGCCCCGCGACCGCGCCTTGTGCGATAGACCGGTCGTCCTGTATCAATGACAGCGACCAGCCGGTCCCTGAGACCGAGCGGGCTGGCCCTCGGCTCCGTCGTAGGATGCTCGAGTTCTCGATCTGGAACAGGGAGGTCTAACGATGGCCGACGACGACGCCCGCACCGGCTTTGGTGCGCTGCTGCAGAAGGGGACCGGCCTCGGCTCCCCGGAAGACTTCATCACCATCCTGGGAATCAAGAGCATCGACGGCCCGTCGATCTCGCGCGAGACCCACGATACCACCACCATGCTGTCGCCCGGCGGCTGGCGTCAGTTCATCGGCGGCCTGAAGGACGGGGGCGAGGTTTCGTTCTCGGCCAACTGGCTCCCGCGCGACGACACCCAGGGCCAGGGCGACGGCGGCCTGATGGCCGAGTTCGACAAGGAGTCCTGCGAAAGCCGAGGCTCCTGGCGCATCCTGGTCCCCGCCTGCCCCGGCGAGCCCGAGGTCTATCTGGACTTCCAGGGCATCCTGACCGGCCAGAACGTCTCGATCCCGATGGACGACCTGATGTCGTTCGAGGGGACGATCAAGGTGTCGGGCCGTCCGACCCTGACCATCGAGGAGGTCACCGGTTGACCGCGTCCCTGCAGGATCGCCGCATCGTCATCGGGGGGCAGACCTATACGATCCGGGTCAGCATCAAATTCTTCCTGGCGCTCCAGGAGCGCTGGGAGCTCGCCAACGACGCCGAGGTCCGCGCGGCGATCCCCGACAAGGCGAAGAACATGCGCGGCATGGTCGACGTCGTCTGGGCGGGCCTTCAGACCCACCACGGCGCCCTGACCTGGGATGATGTCCTGGCGCTGCTCGACATGGCCGACATGGAGCAGGTGGCCCAGGCGCTGACTGAAGGCATGGAGGCGGCGGCCCCGCCGACGAAGCCGAGCCCCCCGGCGGCCGGTCAGTAGGCCCCGATCCCGAGCCGCTGACCCTGGACGAGATGATGGTGGAGGCGGCGGCCGCTGGTCTGCCGCCTCACCTGTTCTGGGATTACACTTTCCGCGAGCTCCATGCCCTCCTGGGCGGGGCCGCCCTGCGCGCCCGACGCGCCCATAAGCTGACCCTCTGGGGCCACTGGCAGGGCCAGAACCTGCGCCGCTCCAAGCGCCTCCCTGATCTCAAGCAGCTGCTTAGGAAGCTGGACCCCGCGCGTGTTATGTCGGCGCAGGCCATCCGGTCGACTATCATCGGGCTCGCCCAGCAGATGGGCGCGAACGTGATCAGGAAGAAGAAGCCGAGGGAGTAAGTCATGGCTGCGGTGATCGGCGCCCTTCGGGCGGATCTGTCGGCGTCCGTCGCGCAGTTCGAGCAGGACATGGGGAAGGCCAGCAAGGCCATCCAGCGGTTCGCTCGGGACGCCCAGCGCATCTCCCAGAACCTCGAGGCCGCCGGCCAACGGATGACGCTGGCGATCACCGCGCCGTTCGTCGCCCTGATGGCTACGTCGGCCAGGGCGGCGGCCGAGTCGCGCGACGCCATCGCCCAGGTCGAGTCGCGCCTGCAGTCGATGGGGAACGCGAGCGGCAAGACGTCCGAGCAGCTGGAGCAATCCGCCAAGCAGCTGCAGCGGCTCTCGACCTTCGACGATGACGACATCCTGCGCCAGGTCACCAACACCATCCTGACGTTCGGCAAGATCGCGGGCGATCAATTCGACCGCGCCCAGCGGGCCACCGTCGATTACGCCACTTCGATGGAGAAGGAGCTCGGCCCGTCTGCCATCATGGTCGGAAAGGCGCTGAACGATCCGGTCAAAGGTCTGACCGCCCTCGGCAAGGCTGGCGTCCAATTCACCGCCGGCCAGAAGGCGATGATCAAGGGGTTCGTCGAAGCGAACGACTATGCCTCCGCTCAGAACATCATCCTGGATGAGCTCGAGCGGCAGTTCATGGGCGCGGGTCTGGCGGCGCGCGAGGCCGTGCCCGGAGCCGACGCCATCGACGCCTGGCGTGACTTCCAGGAAACCATTGGCGAGGTCGCCCTGCGCGTGCTCGAGGCCGTCGAGCCGATGGTCGTCCGGGTTCTGGACGCCTTCAACAACATGACGCCCGGCATGCAGACGTTCATCGTCGCCGTCGCCGGCGTCGCGGCCGCCATCGGCCCGCTGCTCTGGGCGCTGGGCGCGTTCGTCGGCGCCATCGGCAACCTGGCGCCCCTCTGGGCGTCGTTCGTCACCCTGTTCACCGATGCGATGGTGACGGCCGGGATCTCGAGCATCAGCGTGGCGATCCGCGCCCTGCTCGCCTACCTCGCGCCCTGGGCGGCCGCCATCGTCTTGGTCGTCGCCGCGCTCTGGGAATTCCGGGGCGTCCTGGTCGAAGCCTTCCAGGCGATCATGGAGGTGGTGCAGGGGAACATCCTGCCCGCCTTCCAGAATCTGTTCGGCAAGATCGGCGCGCTGATGGAGGAGCTCTCGGCCGGGCCCATCGCCGAGTTCGTCCGCTTCATCGCCTGGATGGTCGCCGAGGTCGCCGGCTTCCTTCTGCAGCTGGCGGGAGTCTTCGCCGGCCGATGGCTGGCGACTATCGTGGACGTGATCGCCACGGTGATCGGTGTCGTGACGGACCTGGTCCGAATCATCGAGGCGTTGCTCACCGGCGACTTCAGCGGCGCGCTGGACGCGGCCGGCGATCTGTTCGCCAACTTCGCCAGCGGGCTCCTGGGCGCGCTCGAGAACATCCTGCCTGGCATCACCAGCGTGGTGGAGGCCATCGCCGGCGCGATCCAGGAGTGGGTCGGCGACCGGGTCGCGGCGACGCTCGGCTGGATCGAGTCGCGGTTCCCCGGCCTAGTCGACGCCGTCGCGGCTATGGCCCGAGGCGCCATCGCCTGGGCGCGGAACCTCTACGAGGGGGTCAAGTCCTGGATTGCCGACAAGCTGGGGCCGCTGATCCAGTGGGCGAAGGACCGCATCCGCGAGCTCAATGGCCTGCTGAACGCCGTCCGGCGTCGCCAGGCGGCCGTCAGCGGTGGCGCGGCCCCAGCGGACGCCCCGACGCCTCCTGCCCGTCCTGCCCCCCCTCCTGCGGCTCCTGCGGCCGATGCCGGCGGTGGCGGTGGTGGAGGCGGCGGTTCCGGCAGGTCGCAGGCCGACCGCGCGGCCGAGCAGCTGGTCAAGGCCACCGAGAAGTTCGAGGATGCGCTCGAGGGCGTCAACGACTCAATCGACCGGGCCTTCGACCGGAACGTCCTGCCCCGCTCCATGCAGCAGGCGGCCGACCTGCGCCGGAAGATCGAGGAGCTCGCCGACGAAGCGCGGGACGCCGGCGTCGACATGGAGGCGTTCGCCGCGTCGATGGCGACGACCGAGCACCGGATCCGGGATCTCGAGCTCGAGGGCCTGGCGCGCGAGGCGGCCGAGTTCCGCACGGAGGTCCGGGATCTGGCGGACGAGGTGCAGGCGTTCGGCGGCGGGCTGGCCCCGCTCGAGCAGCGGCTGCAGTCCATCGATCGCGCCTATGAGGATCTGCGCCGCGAGATCATGGAGCAGATCGAGGCCAACCGCGCGCTCGCCGAAAACAACGCCGACGCGGCCGCTGCGATGGTCACCCTCGAGGGCCAGCTGCTCGCGTTGGAGACGGCCTATGGCCGGGCCCGCACCGGCGCCCAGGCCCTGTTCGATGCGCAAGAGCGCCTGAAGGATATCCAGGCGGCGGCCGACGCCGGCGACACCGAGCGCGCGATCCGCGATCTGCAGCAGTCGTCCGGCGGCGCGGGCTTCATGACCCGCGAGCAGCAGGATCTGCAGAAGGCCGAGGACGACCTGCAGCGCTCGCGCATCGCGGCGGCCGAGGAGCTCGCCGCGCTCGAGGCCGAGTATCTGCTCGCCGAGGCCGAGGGCGACACCGCCCAAATGGCCCGGCTGCAGACGCAGATCGACCTGCAGCGCCGGCTCTACGACCTGGTCAGCGCGACGTCGGCCGAGCAGATCATGGCCCATGAGCAGATGCAGGACTCGCTGCAGCGGATGGTCGACGGCCTGGCGGAAGGCGCCGCCCAGCTGATCACCGATTTCAAGGGCGGCGTTCAGACCATCAAGAAGGCCCTGGCGCAGATGCTGATCGAGTTCCTGCAGGCGCAGGCCGCCAAGGGCATCGGCAACATCTTCGCCAACTTCGCCGGCGGATTCGCGACCGGTGGTCGACTCCGTCCAGGCGAGTGGGGCATCGCGGGCGAGGCCGGGCCTGAGCCGATCTACGCCGGCGCGGCTGGTCTGAGCGTCACTTCGAACAAGGATGCTTTCGGCGGCGGGGGCGGCGCGCTCTACGTCGACGCGCGCGGCGCCGGCAAGCGGGAGATCGATGAGCTCCGCGCGATGCTGATGAGCATGGACCGGAATTTCGAGGGTAGGGTGGTCGCGGCGTCCAACGAGGGCATTATGCGCGGCAAGATCAAACCCCCGTCGTTCGGATAGAGCCATGAGCACCCCGATTTTCGACTGGCCTATTCAGGTGCTGACGCCGGCGCATCCGGCGTTCTGGCCACAAGGCGGTCTGCGCCAGGGCCCGGATTCGGCTTCCCAGCTTCAGCTGCTCGATACGCTGGACGGCGGCCCCGTGTGGATGGCGCGCTATGCCCAGATCCCGGTGTACTGTCGCGACCGGGTTCTGGCGGCCCAGGCGGTACAGGGGCTGGCGGCCACCCTCGGCTTGTTCCGGGTCTGGCGTCGGCCGGCGGAACGCGGCGCCGTCCTGGGCGGGGTGGTCGGAGGCCAGGTGATCCCCGGCGTTCCCTGGTCCGATGAAACCAGCTTTTCGGACGGCTCGCTCTGGTCCGGCGTTTCGACGGTGGCCAGCATCACCGTCTCGGCCGAGCTCTACGCGACCATCGTCCAGGTGACCGTCATCGACGGAGCCGAGATCGAGGCCGGCATGGAGTTCTCGGTCTTCGACGCGACGGCCGGCTGGCGCATGCACCGGATCACTCGAGTCCTGGGCGTGGTCGGCGCGGTGTCGGAGCTCGAGATCATGCCGCCCCTGCGCTTCGACGTCTCGGCCGCCCAGGTCGCCGACTTCATGAACCCGTCCTGCACGATGCGGATGACCAACTGGCAGACGTTCCTGCAGATGCTCGAGTGGAACCGCTGGGCGGACCTGACGGCCGAGTTCGAGGAGGCCCGCTGGTGAGCATCACGCCTGGAGCCGGCCGGATCAATCTGGCGGACAACGCCAACCGGGGAATCTTCTTTCGCCTCGCGCTGTCGCCCGAGCCGCTCAGGGCGTGGACTGGTCGCGGGCCGATCCGGCTCGCCGGGAACGACCTGGACCCCGCGCCGGCGCTCTATGACGGGGTCGGCGAGGTCCAGGGCCTGCCCGAGCTCGACCGGCTTTTCAACGGCGAGGCCCGGCGGGTGAACATCGTCCTGTCCGGGGTCGACCAGCGCGCCGTCGACATCATCGATTCGACCTTCGCCGACATGACCCATTCCGGCGTCCAGGCGCGGTTCGGCCATATGCGCTATGACCGGCTCTGGACTCCGCTGCATGAGGTCCGGTGGCTATGGGATGGCCTGCTCGACGAGGTCGCAGTGGAGATGCAGCCGGACGAGGATGGCCAGACATGGGGCGTGACCCTCTCGATGAGCACGGCGTTGGTCGACGCGAACCGGCCGGGGCTGCGGTTCTGGACCCCGCAGTACGCGGAGGCCGGGGATCTCGGCTTTCAGTTCGTCCCGAGCCTCAACGAGGGCAGTTCGCGGATCTGGCCACCGCGCTGATGGCGTTCCAGGCGGCGGCCGTCGAGAGGCCGTTCGTCTGGGGCTCTTGGGATTGCTGTCTCTACCCGGCGGCATGGGTTCTCGAGCGCACCGGCATCGATCCGGCCAGGCGCTGGCGCGGAGCCTATGCCGATGAGGATGGCGCTCTCGCCTTCGTCAGCGCCGGCAGGGGGCTTGCGCGGGTCATGGAGGTGGCGGCGGCCGAGGCGGGCCTCCTGCGCGCCCAGCGGCCCTCCCTGGGCGCCGTAGGGGTGATCCGCTCCGATGATCCCCGGATCCGGCTGATGGGCGCGGTGTGCGTCGCGGACGGGTTCTGGTCTACAGTCGCTCCCGAGGGCGGCATTGCGGTCGCCCGCGTCCGTCCGGTCGTCGCCTGGGAAGTGCCCTGATGCCTCAAGCCCTGCCCTTCATCATCGCGGCCGCAAAGCAGATCGCGCTCGCCGTCGCCCAGGCTGCGATTGCCTATGGCGTGTCCGAGATCCTGGGGCTGAACGATGCCCCGGAGCCCGAGAGCCAGAAGTTCCCCGTCAAGCAGCCTATCCCCCCGGTGCAGTATGCGTTCGGCGAGGGGCGTCTGTCGGGCCCGCTGCTCTACTGGCGCACGGTCGGCAATGTGACCATCGACGTGATCGCGCTTTGCCGGGGTCCGGTGCAGTCCATCGACTCGTTCTATCTCAACGATGATCCGGTGACGCTGGACGGCAATATCGTGGAGCGCGGCGCGGACGGCCGCTACCGGCGTGAGGGCGCTGACAACGACACCATCCGCATCCTTTCGAGGGTCGGCGCGACGCCCTCGCCGGTCTATTCGGAGGTCGTCACGGCCTCGGCCGGGGAGTGGACCGCTGCGCACCGCGCGGACGGCGTGGCGACGATGGCCGTCATCGCCAAGGGCGTTAAGTCGGAGATTGTGCAGATCATCTATCCGAACGGCCCGGTGCAGGGGTCGGCGCTCGGCCACTGGATCAAGTGCTATGACTGGCGCGCGGATTCCACCATGCCAGGCGGCGATGGCCCGCAGCGGCGCGATGACCCGGACACCTGGACCTGGACCCGCAACCCGGTCGTCGCCCATGTCCACACCGAGTGGTTCATCTACGGCCAGGACTTCGACTATCGGTTCCTGCCCACCCTCGCGCAGCTGACGGTGGCGGCCAACATCTGCGAGGAGCAGGTGCCCCTGAAGGCCGGCGGGACCATCGACCGCTATCGGGTGTTCGCCGTCTTCAATAGCCGGACCCCGCCGAAGCAGGTCCGCCAGCTGTTTGCGTCGACCTATGACGGGATCTGGATCGAGCGTGGTGACGGCGCCTTCATCGTCCTGGCGGGAAAATATGTCGCGCCCACCGTGATCCTGGACGAGGACCGGATCCGGCGGTTCCGCTGGCGCAAGGTCCGCCGGCAGGAGGACGTCTGCAACAGCCTGGTCGTCGCGTTCAATTCGCCGGATCACGACTATACGGTGGTCGAGACGGAGCCGTGGCAAGACGCGGCGTCCATCGCGGCGCTGGGCGAGTATCCGCAGCCTTTCGAGCGCAAGTGGGTCGACAACAACAGCCAGGCCCGCCGCCTCGCCAAGGCCGCCTTCGCCCGCTTGAACGCCGAGTATGACGGCTTCGTCGAGATCGACCTGTCCGACGACGAGGAGGAGCTCGAGCAGGCGTATTTCACGCTGCGCAACCGCACCGCCCCCGCCTCGATGTGGGATGTGGTGGTGCAGGTCACCAGCATGACGCTCGACCTGGTCAATCGCCTGGTCCGCATCGAGTTCATCACCGCTGACCCGGCGGCCTACGACTGGAATGCCGCGACCGAAGAAGGCGACGGGCCCGGCGTCGCGCCGGCGGCTCCCAGCCAGGTGACGGCCGTTCCTGTCATCGAGCTCGCTGAGGTATTCTTCAGCGGGTCGACCCCGCGCCTAAATGTCACCATCGAGGATCCCGGCCGCGACGACTATGGCGTCGTTCTGCGCTGGCGCGTCGTCGGCGTCGACTCCTGGACGCTCGAGTTCCCAGAGCCCGTCGAGGTGACCGGTCCATCTCTGCAGCTTCAGTCGGCGGTTCTCCCCAACGATGCGGACATTGAGTTCGGCGTCGCCTTCGTCCCCGGTCAGGGGTCACCGGGCGAGTATGCCGACTATCCAAGCCCGATCTCGACCGTGCAGGCGCTCGCCGCGCCGACTGATCTGATCGCCGCAGACGTCGGCTCGAGCCCCTCGGCCGCGAGCGTCTCCTGGCGCAATCCGGTGCAGGCGTTCGGGTGGGTCCAGGTCACCAGGAACACCGTCGATGACCCGGACACGGCCATTGATGTAGGTGGGCCTCTGGTCGGCGGGCTGGGGTCGATGATGGAGATCGAGGATCTGGTCGCGCCAGATGAGTATTTCTATTGGGTCCACGCGTTCGCCGTGGATGGGACTCCAGGGGGCATCGCCGGGCCAGCGGCCGTAACGGTGACCTAGCGCGGCGACGCGATGACGAATACCCTGCGCCGAGACCCCTTTCGGAGCTCAAGCAGATGACTGCTGATACTGTTCGAACGACCGGCCGCTATGCCTTCCGCGATTTCGTCATCGATGGCGTGGCGTCGTCTGGCGACAATGAGCCGGATAAGGGCGAGGCGCGAATCTTCGTCGACAGCACCGCCGATGTCCTGGCGCTGCTCGAGCTCAATCAGGCGACGGGAGGCGCGGTCTTCACGACGAAGGCCCAAGCCGACGCGAACCTCAACTATGACGCCTTCACCCTCGCTCAGGTGGTGGCGGACACCGCGCTGCTCAACGGGATCTATCAGAAGCAGGGCGCGTCCGGCGCTGGTAGCTGGCTAAAGATTTCGGACGGCGGACTGGGCGCGATCCTCAATCGACTCACAGTGCTCGAGGCGACCAACGTCGTCGAATGCGTTTCAACAGGCGGAACGCCCGGTTCCGTTTACCAGGCGAACCCATCGACCGCGACCGTCTCTGCCTATTCGAGATCCCAGCTGTATGTTTTCCCGTTCGGCTCAGAGAACACTATCGCAACGCCAACCTTTAAGGTCGGATCTCTAGCCGCGCTGCCCATATACGACGCGGATTCTAACCTACTGCAGGTCGGCGATCTCAAGGCCAACTTCGCGGTGCTGCTGAGGTATAACCCAAACTTCGGCGGCATCTGGAATGTCGTCGCTGGGCGGCGCAACACCCTGCCAGTCGCCTTCCTGACCGCAACCGGCGCTACGACGGCCAATGCCATCGTGACGACCGCCGACGCGACCTATCCGGCGCTGAGCCAAAATCGCCTGATGATCTATACGCATCAGGGCGCGAGAAACACCGTCGCTGGCCCGACCCTGCAGGTCGGCGCGACTGCGGCCAAACCCCTATGCACCCCGGACGGCGTGGCCATCGGCATCGGCCGCATGATCGCGGGGATGAGCTACATCTTCGAGTATGTGAACAGTTCCGGAGGGTTCTGGCGCCTGCTCTCACCGCTCGCGCCGGACCCTAACCAGCGGCGGTCTATTCGGGTTTCGGATCTCGACACCGGCACGGCGGATGCCTTCAATGGGCAGTCCAGCATTCCGGAATTGTTCTACTCGAACACAACGAGATATCTGTTCACCCCGGTTAAAGGGCCGAACACCATTGCGGGCGTGACCTTTAAGGTCGACGCCTTGGCCGCCCTGCAAATCTACGATGAGCCGCGCGGCGATCTGGTCGCTCCTGGTCGTATCCAAGCGGGCGTCACCTATGAGCTCGATTACATCCCGTCGTTCGGCGGCTATTGGATGATTCGCTCTCCCAAGCTGCTGCCACGGTCGACGTCTGAAGTTCTGCGCGCCCAGCAGTCGGCCGACGCGATGGGGCGTTCGCTGCGCAATCTGTACCGCGCCTCGTCGGCCTTCACCGGCATCGTCAGGACGCAGATCTACGAGGAGCTTTTCGACGCCGCGCCTTCCGTCGACGGCTTCAGGGTCGCCCACGGCACCGGCCCAAACGTCGCGGCAACCTATGACACTCTGGTCTGGAACGCGGCCGATGGCGGCTATGGATCGGCGGTGTTCAGTGCCTCGGCCGGCTTCCTCGCGTGGTGGGACTGGAACCACGTCTACCCCGGCCCCGGTTTCCTCAACCTATTCATGGTGGTCGGCAGCGGCGGGGGCGGCGGCGGGCTTCCTCTGCCCATCATCAGCGACTGCCGAAACCTGAAGATCACCATGCGTTTGCGGGTGCTCGGCCTCACCCTGCCAAACGGCTCGCGCCTCGTTTTCCATATCCAGACCGTCGACAAGTCCGTCGACCTGGGCGGAACCGGAAAAGCCTTCAACCTGGTCTATCTGGACACGATCCTGGACGAGGCGCTCTCGGCTCCGACTGCCGCGCGCAAGGATGCCGGCTTCGGCCTCGGCTTCCCGCCGCAGGTGGCGACGATCACCGACTCGGGCGAGGTGGAAATCATCATCTACACCGTGCCCGACGATGCGTGGTGGTTGCTGCTGGGCGGCTCGATTGGCCGCGCGGACACCTATCGCCCGGCGACGGCCGACTATGCGTTGAACCGTCCGCTTGCCAATATGCAGATCCAGATCCTACACCCGCAGCAGCCTGACCCGCAGGTGCCCCCGCCCAATCGACCGGTAGGAGAGCTTCGCATCTCCTATCTCAAGATCGAGAAACCCGTTTAAGGAACCCCGACGATGAGCAAGATTTTCTACGGCGTCGCGATCAAATCCGACAAAGGCGACATCACGATCACCTTCCCTGACCTGCCCGGCATCGAAGGTAAGGGCGCCGTGTATCCAGAGGCGCGCTTCAATGCCAACGAAGCCTTGCTGGCGCACCTGAAGGCGTCGTCAAAGGCCCGCGCGGTTGAACCGACCGCGAGCGAAGACCTGGAGGCCGATCCCGCCACCGTGATGGCGTTCCCCGTCTAGACGTCCGCCCTGCCCTGAAGGGCCATGCGCAGCCGATCCCGGCAAGCGCACGAAGGAGAGTAAGCGTGGCCCCTTGGATCCCCGTCGTCGTGACTCTGGTCCTGGGGCTTGTCGGGCTCGGCATACAGGGGCTCCTGCTCGCCTATTTCGTCGGCCGTATGAAGGAGCAGCAGACGGGCCAAGCGGCCCTGGTCGCGGCTTTCCAGAAATTCACCGAGCAGGCGATCACTGCCCTCACCGCGCGCATGGGAGCGGTCGACTCCTTCACGTCCGAGTCGAAGTCCGACCGCGCCGCGATCACGGCCCGGCTGGGCGGTATCGAGAAGCTGGTCGAAGGCATGCCGCAGTTCCGCGAGGAGTTCGCCGCGCACCGGGCCACTTCCGACGCTCACCAGCAGCGTGTTGAGGCTGAGCTCCATCGCATCCTGCAGGCGCAGGAGGGCCAGCAACGCCAGCTGGCGAACCTGGCGCTCCGCTCGCCTGGCGACGTCGTCAGTCTGCCCGCTGCGAAGGGAGTCTGATCATGGCCGACGACAAGCCCCCCGAGACGGCCGCCATGCTCACGGCGGCGGCGGCGGCGACGACCGGTCCTGGATCCCCGGACGCAGCGGTCGCCTCGAGCAAGCCCCCGGAGCTAGCGCTGCGCATGCTGGCGATGGCGGGCCCTGCCCTGTCCGTCTGCATCATGGTCATCGTTTTCCTGATAGCCGGAACCGGCCTGCGCATTTTCTGGATCCTGCAGGTCGTCCCCGAGGTCGCCTGGCCAGACCGCGTTGCGGAGGCCCGCATCAACGGCCTAGTCGGCATAGCCGGCATCTTGGCGATCATCCTTGGCGTGGTGGTTTTCCGCCTGGCGTCCGGGGGCCTGCGCCGCGCGGAGGTCAAGGTCGGCCCTGCGAACATCACGGTGGAGTCCGGCGACCCGTAGGGATAGGCTGCGCCCGTTCAATCGACGGGAGCGACCTATGACCATCCTGACAGACGACGCAGCCGTTCGCCGCGCCCAGGTGCTGCTCGCCGAGGCTGGGTTCTATACCGGTCAGATCGACGGCGTCTGGGGCGGCCTTATGGACGGGGCCATGCTGCAGGCTCTGCTCGCCGCTGCCGCCGGCGCGGTCGACGCAACGATCCCGCCCCTGCCCGGAGCGTCGTCGGCCGTCGCGGCGGATCTGCGCCTTTGCTGGGGCGCGAAGGTCAGCGCAACCTTCCGCGCTCGCGTCCACTGGATCGCCCATGACCTGGGGCTGAAGGCTGACGACCTGATGGCCTGCATGGCATGGGAGTCGGCCGAGACGTTCTCGCCGAACATCAAGAACGGCGCGGGGTCCGGCGCCACCGGCCTGATCCAGTTCATGCCGAAGACGGCGATCTCGCTCGGCACCACGGTGGAGCGCCTGGCGGCGATGACCGCCGAGGACCAGCTCAATTTCGTCTACAAGTATTTCCGGCCGTTCAAGGGTCGGCTGCAGAACCTGGGCGACATCTACATGGCGATCCTCTGGCCCGCCGGGGTCGGACAGGACGACAGCTATGTGCTCTGGGAGCAGGGCGCGCGGCCGACGACCTATCGCCAGAACGCCGGCCTCGACTCCGACAAGGATGGCCGGATCACCCGGGCGGAGTGCCTCGGCAAGATCCGCGAGAAGCAGGCGCGCGGGTTCCAGCCGGGTAAAGTCTGGCCTGGGGCCGCGTCATGATCCCCGCCGCCATCAATATCGGCCTGGCCATCATGGGCGGCCTGGGGAAGGTGCTGCAGTTCCTGCGCCCCTTCGCCCCCTGGATCCTCGCTGCGGTGGTCGGCGCCCTCGTCTGGCAGTTCCTGCCCGCCTGGGGCGCCGGCGCGCGTCTGGCGGGCGTCCAGGGCGATCTGGCGACCATGACGACCAGCCGGGCCGACTGGCGACGGTCGGCGGGGGAATGGGAGGCGTCGTTCCGCTCGGCCGAGTCGACTCGAGTCCGAGAGCAGGGGGTCGCCCAGGCGGCCGCCAACAACCTGATTCAGCAATGCACGGCGCGCGTGGAGGAGGCCCGGCGATCTGCTCGGGTCATCGAGCGCATCGTTACGAGGGAGCCCACCTATGATGAAAACCGTTGTCCTGTTCGCGAGCTCATTGATCCTGGCCAGCTGCGCGACGCACTCGGCCCCACCCCGCCCGGCCGAGGAGCCGAAGCCCCAGGCGGTTGATCCCCGGCTCTGCGCGCCTCTCGAGGCCGAGCCACTGGTCGTCGGCTCCATCGTCGCGCCGGCGACCCCGGCCGAGGTCGATGCGACGCGGGAACATCTGACCAGCGACGCCGAGGCCCGGTCCTGGGGCCGTCGCGGATGGGATAGGGCGGCCGTTGCGCGCGGGCCCTGTCCCAGCTAACTATCGGGGGCCGACTAGACCCCCGTCGATGCGGCATCCTGCGGGGCGGCCCCGTCTGGCGAAAGCTGGGCGGGGTCGTTTCGCGTCTGGACCCCAGCCGACGTCGGAGTCATCCTGCCCTGGCGTGGGCATTGCCCCCTCCGCACGGCGCTTCCGGCGACGCGGCCCGCGCGGGACGGCCCCGGTGGTATAATGGACGCCGGGGCCGTCAGTCGGGCTATCGCGCCATCTGGCGCAGGGCCGCGATCCGCTCGAGCATTTCGTCGACCGAGTAGCAGCCCACCGAGGTCATGGCCCGGAACCCCGAGAGGACGATGGTCGGCGCTCCCGCGAGCGCGTTCGCCAGGCGCTTCGCCTCGGCCGGCGGATGCCTGGTCGTCATGGCGATCTCCTGCTCGAGCGTCTGGGCGGGCTCGATCAGATCCTCGGCCTCGCAAATGGCGTCGACCCAGATAGCCTCGACCCGCAGGAAGGACTCGAGGGCGCAGACGTCGATGGGCGTGTCGCGGTATCGGCTCCCCTGCAGGCGCTGCTCTGGCGTCATGGTCAGCTGCTCGGCCGAGACCGGCGGGCCCAGGAGGTCGTCCAGCCAGTCGACCAGGAGGCGGCACTCGCGCCGGCCGAGGAGGATGCTGGTCGGCCGGAACCCCCGGCTCCTGCAGCTGTGCATCATGCGGTCGATGCGTTCCGTGATCATGGCTTGCCCTTCCGCAGTCGACCGAGGGCCTCGGCCCGCATCTCCATGCCGTGCGACAGCCCGGAGGTCACCCCCTCGAGGGCGACCAGGGTGGCGACCGGAGTCGTGCAGGCCCCGATGCATTGCCCCGCCCCGACGCCGAGGCCGAAAAAGCGGGCCTTCATCTCAGGGGCGCTGATCGCCTTGCCCTTCATCCGCGTGGCCAGGTCGTCGCCGATGGCCAGGTGATCGGCCATGAAGACCGCCTGGACCGCCATGCTCAGGGACTGCGCCATGCCGAATTCGGCGGGGTAGGGCGTGTCGGTTCCGGCCAGGGAGTTCTGCGCGGTGCAGAGGTCCAGGAGGACGTGCGCGGCGTCCTGTATCCGACGCTCGATATCGGCGTCAGTGATGGGTCCGCCGGCGACGGTCATTCCCCTGCCCTCCGCATCAGATGCTGGGTCAGCGCGGTGGCGACCCACGCGGTGGTGACCGGGAACATGTAGCCGATACCCCGCGCCAGGTCGGGCCATCCGGCGGCGTCTGCCAGCATGTAGCCCACCAGGGTTCCGGCGAAGGCGATCAAGCAGGCGAGGGCCGTGACGATGAGCCGGGCGAGGCCCGGTCGCTTCTGGGCGACGATCATGGTGCTTTCCTTATGTGGCCGCAGCGCTCGCAGAGATGGCGCTCGGTCGGCGGGTGGAACATTGCGGTGATCCGGCGGCTGTAGCGCCAGCGGTGGCCCTTGATGATGCAGCGGACCCAGAGGAGGGCGCGTCGCATCACTCGGCGCCGTCGCGGGTCGGCAGGGCGTCGGCCCGGTAGACCTTCGTCCCGTCCTGGTCGCTGGCGACCGCGCGGAAGCCCATGCCCTTAAGCTGCTTTCCGGCCAGGAAGCCGCGCACGGAGTGCGTCTGCCAGCCGGTCGCCTCCATCATCTGGGCGTTGGTCGCCCCTTCCGGCCGCTGCAGGAGCGCCAGGACGGCCGCGCCCTTCGTCTGGCGCTTCGGTGTCACCGCGACGTGGACGGGCTCCTGGGCGGCTTCCTGGGGCTCCTGGGCGGCATTCGGCAGGGGCGAGCAGTGGAGCACCCCGCCGCGCAGGGTCGTCCAGCGGACCCGCGTCGCCGCCTCGGCCATGTCGCGCGGGTTGACGTGCGCCAGGACCGCCTCGACTTCGCTGCTGATGGTCATGTCGATGCGGCCGTTGTCGCCGGGGCTGCAGGCGGCGGCGATGCGCTTCCGGGCGCCGTCCGTCGCGTTGAGGGCCGAGTATTGTTCGGCGGTCAGGCTGATGGGGATGCTGATCATGGTCGTTCTCCTGCTCGAGGGTCGTCCCTCTACGAGCCCGAGCCCCGTCGCCGGGGCTGAAGCCGTCCTGGGCGTGGGATTCATCCCCAGCCGGCGGGGAACCCTTCCTCGCGCCTGCAGTCGTCGGCCGAGGGCTCGACCCGCGCGGGGGCGAAGTCCTGCATGGCCGTGGCGTTGTTCGCCAGGACGTAGCGCTGGGCGACGTAGATGGCGCTCGCCATCTCGGCCCAGGCGTCGGCGGTTTCGCGGTCGCGGGAGTCTTCCTCGAGGTCGCGGAAGGTGCAGGCCAGATCCTCGACCAGGGTGGCGGCGCCGTGCTCCTGGATCAGCTGGGCGAGGAGGGCCTTGCGGCCGGCGGCGTCGAGTTTGGCGGTGGCGGTGGTCATGGTCCTGGTCCCGTCGTTCGTTGCGCCCTGCGAGGCGGTGAAGACCATAAGCAACGGGCCCGCTCGATAGTAAAGCGGGCCCGCGCAGAAGTAATAATCGTTGAAATCGGTTAACCCTGGGGCGGCTCCTGCTTCCAGTCGGAGCGGATGCCCGACCCCGTCTTTTGTTTGTTCTCGACCATCGGCTCGAGGCCCAGCTGCATCGCCTCGAGCATGAGGGCCTGATGCCAGGGCGGCCCGGCCGTGACGCAATAGGCCGCCAGCCGCGTCCCGAGCTCGGTCAGGAACAGCGGGTCATATGGGAGCATCTCGCGCAGGGTCGTCTCGAGGCAGATGCGCATGACGTTCTGGGCGACCAGGGCCTGGCGCAGGTGCTCTGGCGTGTCGGCCGGGATCCGGGGTTCGATCTCCTTCCGGGTGTCGCGGACCAGGGCGACGACCGCCTGGCGGGCCTTGCGGATTTTCGGGTTCTCGGCAGTCATGGGCGTTCTCCCAGGGGGTTAGGGGACGGCCGTTCGTCCCAGGTCCGGCCATCGAGCAGCCGGCCGGCGTGATCCTTCCCGACCCGCTGCATCGGCCAGCCCTCGGCCGAGCGCGAGCCGTCGCAGTTCATGCGGATATGGCCGGGGGCGTCGACCGGCCAGGTGCCTTCGTTCGCGGCGGTCTGGACCCACTCGCCGTTCTGCTTGTGCTGGTAGGCGACGCCGGCGGCGACGGCCTGGTCGCGGATCGAGCGGAACCACGCCGGGTGCTGGGGCCTGGCGCGGTGCTTGCCCTGCGATGTCTCGCCGCCGGTGATCGCCCAATCGATCCGCCCTGGTCCCCGGAACCACGCCGACAGGTCGCCGAGATCCTCGAGGAGCGGTTCGAAGCTGGCGAAGAGGAAGGCGGGCCCCGTCTCGCTATGCTGGCGGATGAAGCGGTCGGCCTCCTGCAGGTGCGTCAGGTTCACCAGGCGCTTCCGATCCTCGACCGTCGTCCCGATGGCCGCGTTCGCCGGCCAGCCCCCGGTCGCGGCCGCTTTGAACCACAGCCGGCCGATCATCTGGGGCCGCTTCGTGAGGAGCAGCCAGACCAGGTTGGGCGTCTGGCGGATCAGGTCGAAGAGGTCGCCCCGCCAGTCGGCCTCGACTTCGACGTCGAAAACGTCTGCCAGGCTGGCGCAGAAGACGAAGGGCCGCGTCCCGTCGCGCTCGGCCTTGCGGTCCCAGCGCATGGGGTCGTTCCAGTTCTTGGCGCCGGTCCTGGACCTGGTCCCCGCCCCCTTCCCCGGTTCGCCCCAATCGGCCCTCTTGTGCCTGCCCTCGGTCCCCATGAGCGCGGCCGCGTAGCAGCCGTCGCAGGCGGGGGAGATCCGGGTGCAGCCGATCCAGGGATTGAAGGTCGCGTCTGCCCAGCTGATTCCGGTTTCGGCCGCCATCAGACCCGAGCCTCGAGCGCCCACTGCATCACGTCGACCAGGGCGGTTTCCTCTGGATCCGGCTGGCCATCGGGGAGCGGCGGGAATTTGGCGAGCTCGAGCACCGACTCGGCATGCCGGCGCAGGCGGTCGATGGCGGCCATCTGGTCGACCAGATCCTGAGTGCCGCTGTCGCCGTCCAGGTCGACCGTGAGGGCGCGCAGGGCCAGGAGCGCGGCGCGGCCGATCTCTGGGCTGATGGGCGGGTGACCGAACGCGGCCGCGTAGAGCTCGGCCTTGTCCTGGTAGTTTGCGAAGACGGCGCCGGTGGACATGCCGGCGGCCTTGGCGATGGAGCGGATGGTCGCTTTCTCGTAGCCCTGGATCTCGAAACCGCCCCGCGCGGCCCGGAGGACGTTCGCGGCGGTGCGGGCCTTGGCCAGCTGGCGCTTGTTAAGATTCGGCGCGTCGGCCGAGGGGGCTGTCGTATCGGTCATGTCGATGCTCCTGCAGGAGGGTTGAGGGCGAGGCCGCCCCGGAAGGTTTCGCCCCAGCGGACGATGATGCCGGTCCACTCGGCCGGCAGAGGGGCATGCGTCTCGGCCCAGAAGTCCGCGAGGGCCTGCCAATCGGCGAAGCCATCGAGGACTGCGAATTCATCGAGCTCGGCCGGCGTGATCAGGATCTCGCCGGGCCCGGCCGTCTGGGGATCCCCGAAGACGACGAACGGCCGCTTGGTCGCGTCGCCGAAGGCCAGGGTGATCGGGCTGCTCGACTCGCATGTCGCCTCGCCGATCTTGCGCGGCTTCATCCGGGGCCCGGTGTATAACTGCAGCGTGTCGCCGGACCTGGCGTGTCGCTTTTTCCCGACCCCCCGGATGGTCTGGCGTTTCTCGCCGAGCTCGATGGGCAGGACGAACCGGGGCTTGAAGCTGTAGGCGACCATCTAGCGGCCCTCCTGTCTGAAGGTCGCGCGTCGGCCGCGACGGTGGAGTCCGACGTCGTCGCCGGACCTGATGGCTTTGCGGATCCTGACGACTTCGCCGAGGGCGCGGGCGCCGCGCTTGTCATGGCCCGAGGCCAGGAGCAGCCACCACCAACGCTGGACGTGGCGGTGCGTCCCCGCCTTCCGGCGCATGGCGTTCGCCTTGTCGAGTTCGATGGTGGCGTAAGCCATCAGGCGGTTCATCCGGTCCTGCTCGTTTCGCCGGGCGATCTCGAGCTCGGTCAGCGTCATGGGCGCGGCGGTGATCTGGGGGCGTTTCTTAAGCATCGGCCTTGCCCCTTCCGCGCCGAGCCTTCGCCGGCGGTTCGGCCACCGGCTGGGCGTCGGCGGCCTGGTCCTCGGCCACCGAGTCCAGGTAGCCGACGACAAAGGCTTCCCAGCCCGCGCGCACCCGGACGGGGTCGCCGGCCGAGAGCTCCCAGAGCTGGTCCAGGAGCCCGCCGGCGATGCCGCCGATGACGGCCGCCAGCTGCTGTTCGGAGCGGGGGTTCCCGCGCATCACCTTCCCGATCCAGCCGACCGTCTGGCGGCGCATCGAGTCCGTGATCGCGTCGAGTTCATCCTCGATGCGTTGGCCGGCCGAGGCTCGGCTGTCCGGTGGTCTACTCATGGTCGTTCTCCCGTCGATGAAATTGGCTGCAGGACTGCCCCGCCCAGGGCCATGACCAGACGCAGAAGCGGTGGCAGTAGCGGACCCCTGAATCGAGCGCGGCGGCCGGCGGATCGAAGTGGCGGCAGGAGGAGCACCGAGGCCCCTCCTGCTCGCCGCCGGCTACGACTTTCCCGCCGCGATCTCGGCCTGGATCTGCTCGACCCGCTTGAGCACCGAGGTCTGCATGGAGTCGCGCTGCTCAGGCTTCAGGGCCGTGTAGATCGGCTGGCGCACCAGGGTCTGCCAGTTCCCGTTGATCGCATCGAGGTCGGAGGTCGTCTCGATCCAGCAGCGGAAGGCCGTCAGGTCCGTGATGAAGTCCAGGCGGTCCTGCCCGGCCTCGATCAGCTGCGCCTCGCGTCGCCAGGCGGCCGCGCGGACTTCGGCCTGGCGCTCGGCCGAGGCCCCGCTCCACGCCGGCGTCTTGATGATCGCCGTGAGGGCGGCCTTGATCGACAGCCAGTCCTGCAGGGGCTCGAGGCTGGCGATCCATTCGTCGAGCGGATCCAGGTGCGCGGTGTCAAACGCGGCGTCGTCGGCGGCGTCGGCCTGGTCCTGGACCGTGGAGTCGACCACGTCCGGCTCGGCCTCCTGGACGGCGTCCAGGGCGGTGTCCCCGGCTTCGCCCTCGAGGTCGGCGTCGACGGCGTCAGGCCCCGGCTCCTGGTCCTGGGCGCGCTCGGCCTCGCGCTCGGCCAAGCCCCGCTTGTGTTCGTCAGTGATCAGGGCCCAGCGGCGCTCGGCCGACTTGTCGCCCTCGGCCAGCCAGTCCGGCGTCGGCAGCTGCTCTTGCCCCAGGGCGCCGGCGTTGAAGGCCGACTCGAGCTCATCGTTCAGAGCGGCCATGCCCTGCGCCCAGCCGTTCTCCGCAAAGCCGCGTTCCTCATCGGTCATGGCCATCCACTTTTCGGGCCCGCCCATGAGGTCCATCAGCTGCCCGTCGTAGCCCCAGGCCGCCGCGTCGCGCGCCCCGTTCCCGATCTCCTGGGCTTTCTCGATGGCCCGCTTCCGATCATCGAGGGCCTTCTGCGCCTTGGCGGTCGGTTTCTTCGGCTCCTGGGGCTTCGCCTGCTCGGCTGGGGCGTCCGTCGCCGGCGAGGCGTCTTGCGCCTCCTGCCCCCCTTCCTGGCGATCCTGGGCGGCATCGGCGGCCGGCTCGACCGGTTCGACAACCGCATCGACCGGGGCGGCGCTCCTGGCGAAGCCCGCGCTCAGGCCAGGCGCCGCCGGCGTGAAGTCGCGCGCCTCCATGCGGATCGTGATCGCGTCGATTTCGTCGTCGCCGTAGACGCCCAGCATCTGCGCCGGTTCAAAGCGCCGGGCCCACTCCCGCGCCCCGCGATAGGACAGCTGGTTTTGCGTCGCGGCGCCGGTCCAGGCCGGGTTCGCGGTGCGCCCGTCCTTTTGGAAGGTGCGCCATTCCCCGACCGACCCGTCGACGATGCGCCAGCCGGGGATCTGGACGCCCGGCGAGAGCATGCCGTCGATGGCGACCACCTGCTCGGCCGGCGTGGCGTCCGGCGGGGCGAGCTCGGCAAACGGCCGGTCGGAGACGTAGATGCGGTAGGCTTCCTGCCCGCGCGTCCCCTGCCACCAATAGTGCAGCCGGACCCCGAGGCTGGCGTCCAGCATCGCGGCGATCAGCTTGCCCTCGTAGACGACCTTGTCGTGAACGATGGCGATGCCCTGGGCGATGGACATGGCCGGCAGCTTCCAGCGGTCGCTCAGGTCGAAGATGAGCATGAGGTTCGAGAAGCACTGTTGCGGGCTGTTGCCCCGGATCGAGGGGTTGAGGATGCTCGAGTGCATCAGGGCGGTGGAGGCCCGCTGGAAATGCTCAAACCGGCCGGTGTCCAGCATCGGCTGGACGTTCTGCACCTGCTGATATTGGCGCTCTGGGCGGGTGGCGACGGCCGTGGAGGGGGTTTGATCGGTCATAGTGCTCAGATCTCCTTGATGAGCGTGAAGAGGGCGACAGCCATGCGGCGGCCGTATTCGCGGTGGGTTTCGCCCTCGCAGGGCCAGGGGGGTCCGGCGCCGTCATGCATCTCGAGCATCACCGCGTAGCGCTGCTGCTCTGGCGTCAGACCGTGGTCGACTCCCCAGGCCAGGGCGTCGGCCGACCAATCCTTGATCAGGGCCTCGACTTCGAAGGGGGCGACGGCGCGGGCTTGCACCATCTCGCCGGGGGTCAGTTCGCGCGCCATGAGAGCTCCTGTTCTTCGTCGGCGACGGCCATCGGCCGTTTCGTCCAGTGGGGGATGCGGATGGCGAGCTCGGCCAGGGCCTGCGCGGCGTCCAGGTGATGCGCCTTCATGACGCTGGTCCAGGGGCGCTCGAGGCCCTTCTCGGCCTTCCGGCGCTCATAGTTCCAGATGCCCAGGGCGGCCTTGCGGTAGCCGTCGCGGTGATCGAGCGAGCCGAAGTCCATCCAGACGGGGAGGATGGTCGGCGCCCGGCCGGCGTTGTCCGGCTTTTGAAAGAACATCCAGAGCCAGCGCCAGCCCGGCTTGCCGTCGAGATCGAGCGGGGCCTCGGCCGGGAACCGCTGCAGCCAGGCCGCCTGCTCGAGCGGATCCCCGGAGCCTTCCGGCGGGTTCGGATTGATGAACACCTGCCCGGCCTCGATGTAGCGGTAAGCGTGGCGCCGGGCCGTGAAGGACAAGGCCGCCTGCAGATCGAGCGACCTGGACCCGATGCTCTTGCCGATGGCGTCGCCCAGGCTGTCGCCGCCCCGGTAGTTATCGATGGACTTCAGGTCGCCGTTGGCCAGGGGCAGGAGCGAGTCGAACCGGAATCGGATGCGCGTCCCTGTCGGGAGGGTCCAGAAGACGCTCACTTCCGTCAGCCGGACCCCGCCCTCGGCCGTGGCGAAGGCGCGCATGTCCGCGTCGCCCATCGCCGTCTCGAGCATCACGCCCAGCTGCCATGCCTGCTCGGCCGAGAGCACCACCCTGCCCTTCGCCTTCCGCTCGGCCCGCGCCAGGATGTCGTCCCAGACGTGGCGGCCGGGGAGGTAGACCTTGGCGAGCTCGACCAGGTCGGCCTTGCGGGTTTTCGGGCTGGCGCCGGGGGCGTCGACGGCGCGCAGGGCGCTGTAGAGGTCCGGCTGCGTCACCAGGAGCTCTGGGAAATCGCGCGGGTCCGGGGCGATGTGGTAGCGCGCCTCGAATGCCTCGCGCCCCTCGAGGAGCATGGCGTGGAGCGCGGAGCCGAAGTCCAGGGGGTCGCTCGGCTTCCTAAAATAGTAGGGGTTGTGCGGCGACCGCCACCACCATCCGTCCGCCTGGTCGTCGTCCCAGAGATAGGCCAGGTCGCTCGAGCCGATGGCGTCCTGGGCGAAGTATCGGGCCTCGCTCAGGCCGATGTAGACCCCGTCTGGCAGCTGCAGGTCGTCGGGAAAGGGGGACGGCTTCATTCGTAGACTTCTCCGGTGCCCCCGCAGGTCGGACAGGCGACGAGGCGTTCGTCGTCGTCGGCGGGGAATTCGCTGATCTCGCCGGTGCCTCTGCAGGCGGGGCAATTGTCCAGGGTCGGCTCGCCGATGGACTTGATGGGCCAGGGGTAGGGGTCGGCGAAGGTCGTCACGTCGATGCGCTCGCCGTCCTGCCCGAGGGTGTAGACGCGCCAGCCCTCGCTCGTGATCACCGGGGCGTCGGGATCCAGCACCTGGGCGCAGTCGTCGCCACCGCATCGGCTGCAGCGCGGGGCGCCGAACATCGACCGGATCATGCCGGGGTTCACGTCGTCGATCATCGGCTGTCGTCCCCGGTGTTGACGGTGGAGGGGTCCGGCCGCGCGTAGCTGAATCGGCGGGCCCAGGTGATCATGCTGCCCAGCGTCTCGGCCGCGTCGTCGCCGCTCAGACCGTCCGGGGCGCATTCATCGTCCGTCCGCATGGCGGCCAGCCCGTCGACCAGGTCCAGGAGGGGGCGCACGGCGGCCTCGAGGAAGGGTCCGGTCATCACCGAGGCCCTGGGCGCGTCGGCCTTCCAGGTGTCCAGCTTTTGACGCATCACCAGCGTTTCGCTGTAGGGCGGCTCGCCGTCATGGCGCGCGTGATCTGGCATCGTCGACTCCCCGTCTGATCATGGCCCTGCGAGGCCAGCGCCCACATGCGGCGGTCAGTGACCCGGAGTCAACGGCGCGCTTGCAATCGGATTCATGACCCGCCACGGTGATCCTGCAGGGTGCCTGGTCGACCGTTTCGCACGGCCGGCCTATGCCCTGCCGGCCCAGGGCGTCGGCCGATCTCGGCGCCCGCATCTGCAGGAGCCCATCGATGGCCCGTAAGCTAGGCTCGGACGACGACTCGAAGGTCGTCCCGATCAACCCCAACGCCGAGGTGCGACGCGAGCAAGCCTCGAACGTCACCAGCGCGACCTTCCTCGAGGCGGTGCGCGACATCGCCAAGATCAACGGCGAAATGCGCGCCCTGAATGAGCGCCGGAAGAGCGTCCGCAAAAAGTGGAAATCCGAGGGCATCGAGCTCGGCATCCTGGATGCGACGATCAAGATGGCCGAGTGGGACCGCGCCGAGGTCCGCGCGCACTTCGACAACGCCCGCCGCTATGCCGAATGGCTCGGCCTGCCCATCGGCGTCCAGGCCGATCTGTTCGCCAAGCTGGGCGAGGACCAGGTGCAGAAGAAGGAGTGGTTTGCCCTGGGCGCCGTCGCCTCCCGCCTCGGCCGGTCGCCGCGCGATATCCCGGAGGAGTGCCCGCCGGAATACAAGCAGCACTGGCTCGCCGGGTTCAACGGCGAGGATGAGAAAGCCTGGACCGAGGCCGAGGTTCACGACGCCCAGCAGCAGGCCGCCGCCGGCATCGATCCCGAGAAGCCTGGCAACATCGCCGACGTCGCGGCCGCCCTGGACGCTCGGCCGCCGAAGCGCGGGAAGGGCAAGGGGGCCCAGGTCGACGACAACAGCGACCGCGACCCCGAGGACCAGCTGCCCCCGCAGGCGGCCGGTGCACCGGAAGGTGAAGGCGGCGAAGACGATGCCGCGTTCGACGCCCCGCAGGGCCCGGTGGTGCACTGATGCTGCTCACGCTGGATCTCGCAACGACGACGGGGTGGTGCGCTGGGGCGGGGGACATTTCCCCCGCCCTGGGGCATGTGCGCATGCCGGACACGAAGGAGGACGTGGGCGCCTTCCTCTACTTCTATCGGAAATGGCTGCATCGCCGCCTGGACGACCTGATGGAGGACGGGAACATGGACGTCGACCCGTCGCCCGAGGGCATGAAGCTCAAGAACAAGCGCGCCCTGATCGTAGTGTTCGAGGCGCCCCTCCTGCCCCGCGCCCAGATGGTCCTGGACCCGATCAAGGGCCGCCAGCTGAAACAGGCCCCGGTGACCGCCGCGACCGCCAGGAAGCTGATGGGGCTCGCCGGCCTCACCGAAATGGTCGCCATCGAGCGGAATTGCCTCTGCGAGGAGGTCAACCTGCAGAGCGTCAAGAAGGCCCTGGGCGGCGCCGGCGGCAAGGAGGACATGATGGCGGCCGCGAAGCGATGCGGCCTGGCGCCGAAGGTCCACGACGAGGCCGATGCGTTCGGCATCTGGATCCTGGCGGTGCGCGCCTACGCCAAGCAGTTCCAGCGCGTCTGGGATCAGCGGCTGTATGGCCCGGCGAGTCTGGTCTGATGGGGGCCGCTCACCACTATGCCGGCTGGACCGAGCCCCGCGTCGCCAGAGCGAAGAAGCTATGGCTCGAGGGCAAGTCGGCCGAAGAGGTCGCCCGCGACCTGGGCGGCGGCGTCACCCGGAACGGGGTGATCGGCAAGATGCACCGCCTGGGGCTCGCCAAGCGCCAGGGAGCCGGTGGATCTAAGCCGGTCGGCCCAGGGGTCGCCTCGACCATCAATAGCCGTGCAGCGCGTCCCAGGGCCTCGAAGGCGGCGCCGGCGGCACCGAGGCCCCTGGCGGCGGATGCCACCGCCCAGGCGCCGCGCGTGGAGCCCGCTCCGCTCCCGCCCGAGCCCGAGGTCGCCGGCGCCCAGCTGGTCACCATCCTCGAGCTCGGCCGCCACGCCTGCAAATGGCCGGTCGGCATGCCCCAGCCGGTCCAGCTGTTCTGCGGCCGCCGGCAGCATGGCGACGCGCCCTACTGCGCCGAGCATGCCCGCGTCGCGTTTTCGTCGGCCTCGAGCCTGGCGAAGCACTCGGCCAGCGAGCTTGTCCGGTCGGTTCGGAGGTATCTGTGATGGGGAAGCGGTCAGACTTCGCCCGCGTCCCGCGCGACAAATACCGGACCCAGGCCAGCTGCATCCCGCCGCTCCTGCCCTTCCTGGCGCCGTCGACTCTGTTCATCGAGCCTTGCGCCGGCGACGGCTCCCTGGTCGCCCTGCTCGAGGCCCAGGACCATATCTGCGTCCAGGCGTTCGATATCGAGCCCGAGCCGACCCCCGTCGAGATCGGCGTCCCCATCGAGCAGCGGGACGCCCTCGCGCCCCTCGACTTCATGGAGGTGGCGGATTGCTTCATCACGAATCCGCCCTGGGATCGGAAGGTGCTGCACCCGATGATCGTCAACCTGTCGGATCTGATGCCGACGTGGCTGCTGTTCGACGCCGACTGGATCCACACGGTGCAGGCGTCCGAGCTCGCGCTTCGCTGCAGGCGGGTCGTCTCGGTCGGCCGGGTCAAATGGATGCCGGGGACGAAGCACACCGGCATGGACAACTGCGCCTGGTATGAGTTCGGCCAGCCGTCGCGCGCCGGGACTCGATTCCACTTCAGGCAGGGGCGCTCGCGCTCGTAGGCGTCAGGGCCCTCGCCATCGCGGTGAGGGCCAGGGCGTCCCGCCGGCGTAGCCGCGCCAGGCCGGGGTTCGTAGGGGCCCAGAGCTCGGCCTCGTAGGCTGCTCTGCAGGCGCGTTCGAGAAGGGTCAGCTTGTCCATGAGCTCACCCTGCGCCCCCACACCTTTCCAAATCGTTACCGCCCGTTGCCCATCCGTTCGACTTGCGAGGCGCCCGGATGATGGAGCAGGGTGGCGCCGACCGGCGGTCCCCGCAGGACGGCGGTCGTTCACCGTAGCCCAGGGGGTCTGTCGCCTTGCCCGAGTATCATCCGTTCGACCCGGACGCCCCGTCCGAGGAGCTCCCGCCCCCTCACAACCTCGAGGCCGAGCAGGCGCTCCTGGGCGCGCTGATGTTCGACAACGACGTCTTCACGGCCGTCGACGGGGTGCTCGCCGCGCGCGACTTCTACGAGCCGTTCCATCAGCGGCTTTTCAAGGCCATCGCCGAGGATATCCGCAACGGCCGCCTCGCCGAGCCGACGCTGCTGATGTCGTATTTCGTGATCGACCCGGCGTTCCATGCCTTCGGCGGCCTGCGCTATCTGGCGGACCTGGTCGACCGGGCGCCGCCCTCGGCCAACGCCCCCGACTATGCCCGCGAGATCCGTTCGGTCGCCCTGCGCCGCGACGTGATCAAGATCGCGGCCAATATCCAGCAGCGCGCCATCGAGGAGGCCGGCACGTCCGGCGCCGACCTGATGGCCGATCTCGAGCGCGAAATGCTCAAGATCCGCACCGGCAAGGATGACCTGGGCTTCCAGTCCTGGGCCGAGGTGTCCAGGTCGGTCATCTACGGCATGGACCGGCCCGATGACCGCCCCCTGATCAAGCTGGGCATGCCGAAGCTGGACGACATCCTGGGCGGCGCCGAGAGGGGCGATCTGATCGTCCTGGGCGGTCGCCCTGGGATGGGGAAGTCGGCCCTCGCCGGATGCCTGGCGCTCAATGTCGCCCTGCAGGGCATAGGGGTCTGCGAGGTCAACGCCGAAATGACGACGGCCCAGATGGCGCGTCGCCACCTGACCGACCTGGCGTTCAACCGCTATGGGGCCGATGCGCCGCAGTATCGCGATATCCGGCGCGGGATCCTGACCGACCAGCAGAAGCGGATCCTGATGGAGCTCCAGGAGGAGACCGCCGCCCTGCCCCTGCGCATGGTGAAGCGGACGGGCCTCACCCTCGGCCGGATCCGGGCCATGTTGAACCGCCAGCGCATGCTCTGGGAATCGTCCGGCCTGAAGATGGGCCTGGTCGTCATCGACCACGTCGGCCTGGTCGCCCCCGATATTGGCGGCCGGTCCCGCCAGGAGGACCAGGCGCAGGTGTCGATGAAGCTGAAGGAGCTCGCCGAGGAGCTCGATGTCGTGATGCTCGCCTTGGCCCAGCTGAACCGCGAGGTCGAAAAGCGCGACGACAAGAGGCCGATGCTGTCCGATCTGCGCGACTCAGGCTCCTGGGAACAGGACGCGGACGTGGTGATCGGGGTCTACCGCGACGCCTACTATGCCCGGCGCGAGAAGGAGCCGAAGGGCGACCTGGCCATCGCCGAGCACGTCCTGCGCGCGTCGTCCCCCTGGATCGAGGCCATAGGGCTCAAGGTCCGCGAGGGCGACGTCGGGACCGCGAAGCTCTGGGCGTCCATCGGCCACAACGCTATCCGCAACGAGGCCCAGGACGACTTCGACTCGGCGTTCGGCGCTCGCAAGTTCGACTTCGCCACCCTTCCCCTTCCCTCTCCCGCAGGAGCCTGACTATGGACCGCCACATCGCTAAGGTTTGGAGCCTCGAGTTCCCGAACCCGACTCTCAAATTCATCGCGCTCTGCATCGCCCGGATGTCGATCCGGGGCGGCCTATGCTGGGCGAAGCAGAAGACCATCGCCGCCGACACCGGGTTCCACGTCAAGACGGTGGGGAAGGCCCTGGGCGAGCTCGAGGAGATGGGCTGGATCCGCCGGCAGGGCTTCCTGAAGCGGAACGGCCAGCGCGGGGCCGACCATATCTGGTTGACCCTGCCCGAGGTGATCCTCGAGGCCGACCAACCCACCGACGACTCCCCGTTCGGTTCTGATGATGAAAACGGCGCAGGGAGTCCTCGGCTCCGTCCAGGTAGCGGAGCGCTCCCTATTGGGAAAGCGAGCGCTCCCCATGAGGGAGTCGACGTGCGTAGCAAGAGTCAGGGGAATCTAGGGGAATCCGAGGGGGAAGACGCGCGTGAAGAACGCGAGCTCTCGGAGGCCAAGGCGGACGGGATCGATATCGATTCGGCGGTGGAGGTGATCTGGACCGGTGTCGGCGACAACGGCCGGCGGCGGTCTGCGAAGTCGAAGGTCAAGAAAGCCTTGGCGGCCGCGCTCGCTCGCCGGCCGAAGGGCGAGCTCGCCGACGAACGCCTGCGCCGGATCCTGATGGGCGTCCGGGCCTATCTGTCGCACCCCGACACCCGCAAGGAGGGGGGCAAGTTCGAGCACGGCGCGCACCGGACCCTGCAGGACGACGTCTGGGAATCGTTCCTGGACGACGGCGGGGCCCGCCTGGCGCGTGGTGACGGTGCGGTCGCCGATCCTGCCCTTGGCAGCGCCGAGGAGCCCGGTCCTGCCCTGCAGCGCTACTGGATGGAGAACGAACGCCAGGGCCTCCCCTGGCATAGCGAGCGCGGCCCGCGCCCTGGGATGCCCGGATGCCGCGTCGACCCTGCCCTGCAGGTGGAGTTCGGCCACACCCCCTGGGCGCCGCCCTCGGCCGATGACGACGATGCGGCGGCGTTCGCGTGACCGCGCCCCATCCCAAGTCCGGGTGCTGCATCCCTGGATGCGCGCGGTGGAGCCGGAAGTTCCCCCCCGATCAGGAGTGGGTCTGTGGTCGGCACTGGCGCTATGGTCGGAAGGCGATCAAGCGGGCCCTCCTGAAGCTCTGGCGGCGGCAGGACGACGTCTGGTCGTTCAGCGAGCCCACCCTGGCGCAGCGGATGGAACGCCGACGCATGCGCATCCTGAGCGCCCGGCTCTGGTCGCACCTGAAGCGGTCGATCATCACGCGGGAGGCCGGCCTATGAATCGCGCCGGCGGATCATCCTACCCCATAGAGGCGCGCTCGCCTGATGGACCGGTGCGCGCTGTCCTGGTCTGCCCGCCCCCTCGCTCGCGCTATGCCCTCGCCTGGCGCATGCGGGCTCAGGGGCTCACCCTCGAGGCGTTCGACGTCCTGCGCTTCGCCATGCGTCGGCGCCTTGCCCGCTCTGCCCAGCCATGAGCCTCGAGGGCCGTCGCTCTGCCGATGCCCGTCGCGCCAAGGCGAAGCCGTGGCGGCGGTGGTATTCGACGAAGCGGTGGCGGCTGCGAAAGGAGAAGCAGCTGGCGCGCGTTCCGTGGTGCGAGCCGTGCAAGCTGCTCGGCCGGTCGCGCCCCGCGACGATCCCCAACCACAAGATCCCCCATCGCGGCGACCCGAGGCTGTTCTGGCATGGTGAGCTCGAGTCGTGCTGCAAGCCATGTCACGATGCGATGATCCAGGCGGCCGAAGCCCGAGGGTTCCGCCTGGACGTCGGCGATGATGGATGGCCCATCGACCCTGACCACCCGTTCAACCGCCTCGAGGAGAGGAAACGATGACCAAGCCCGCAAGCCCCGTTCCGCCGCGCCCTGCCCAGCGCGAGATCAAGACGCCGAGGACGCGAAGGGAGTCGACGGCTCCCTCGAAAGCGTCGACCGGAGGGGGAGTCGCCAACCGGGAGGGGGGAGAAAAGTCGGACCCTGCGGTGGTGGAAAC
>ERZ869929.153-NODE-153-length-41552-cov-11.523074_pt1 | contig 41552 bp, 77 predicted proteins | sample MGYA00579312_ERZ869929 | MGnify/ENA primary metagenome ERZ869929 (study PRJEB32216, sample SAMN09231818) | wastewater metagenome | place: USA: Maryland | collected 2016-08-09 | study: EMG produced TPA metagenomics assembly of the PRJNA472060 data set (Reclaimed... | reverse complement strand
CCGGGCAATCGGTCACGGAGATCGTTCTGCGTGCGTTGTGCCGCAAATACCGGATCAAGTACGTGCCGGGCAAGAATGGCGCACCGAAACAGGACAAGGCTGGACAATAACCCCAGCACCGGCGCGGGCCTGCTGGTGATTCTGACCACGGAGACTGAGACGATGAGCATGCGAGGCGAGAAAAGCGGACGCGACGACTGGGTCACGCCCACCAAGGCAGATTTGATTGACCGTATTGAACGCGCCGAGTTCCGGCGCGAACTTTGCCATCATCGCGAACCAGATTTCGGATCATGGGAGTGGGAACTGGCGCGACATCGAGGACTATGGAACTACTGGCGAGAGGAAGACGAGTTTTGCGACGCGATGCACCAACGATTCCCGATTCCAGACTAGCCACGCAGAACCCATCACCAAATCAACCACAATCGCGGCTGCTGCGTCGCGGGCGGAAATGTGACTGAATGTGCGACCGAGCGTGAAGCCGTCGCCAATCTCGGAATTATTTTCCGAATTCCGATCAAAGTGTTATACAGTTCGCTTGACTGCTGCCGATAAGTGTTATACAGTTACACCATCAGACAGCAACCAACACCGAACCAAGGAACACAAACATGGCTATTACCAAAGACGACGTGATTCGCCAGCTACTCGAAGACATTGCGTACTGTGCTCACCGTCACGAAGTCCAGACGTGGAAGGACTGCCCTGGAACCCCAGAGGAACGCCTGCACGCAGTTCTGAAGCATGCTCGATCTGCTTTGGCGGTTATGTCCGGAAAGCTCCGGCCAACAGACGCAGGAGACGCCCTGGCTGAAATGATCGCTGATCGCGAAGCTAGGCCAGCCGACACCGCGGCGGGCCGTGAACGGATTGAACGTGGAGATTGCCACTCCTGCTGCGAGGTGCATCAATAAGCCCCCGGTAAATACGCTGGGCGTGCCAGCAGATGCTTTTCGGTGGCTCTTGAGTGGCGGCAGCGAACTGGCCTTCGGCGTGTGCGACATCCGCACTTGCCCATTACGGTCCTGTAACCCCGACAAGAAATCGTAAAAGATTTTCCAAAATGCTATTGACTGGCTTTTCTGCCGGGGTATTATCTGCTTACTTGAGCTGACTAACACTTAGTCGCAGATACGAAAGGCAGACGATGACACTCCCCACAACCGCCGAAATGGTCGACTGGATCACCTCCAGTGAAGCGGCGGAAATGATTGGAGTCAGTACCTCAACACTGACTCGATGGCGAACAAACTTGCAGGACGGCAAGCCGGTCTACGGTCCAACCTTCAAGAAGAATCCCGGCGCTCCTAACGCTCATGTCCAGTACCGACGCAGCGTTGTCGCCAAATGGATTGCTGACCAAGAAGTCGAAAGCAAGTCCAACTGAATCTCTGACGCTGTTCTGCAGCGTGGCATGATGCCGGGGTCCACGGACTCGACCCCACTTTTATCTCACTCGCCGCGATGGCGAACACATACACGATCCATCTCACGTGGAAAATCCGTAGTTAGGGTACGTACACACTTTCAAACGGGGCGACTGAACTCCCCTATGGTCGAGAATAGCTGCGGACTCCGATAGCCGAGTAGCACTCGCCAAACACACTTTTCTTTAAGGACGACGACATGGCTAAAAGAAAGGCAGTGCCCGAAGCGCAAGAAAAGATGCGAGCCGCAATTCGCGTAGCAAAGTTTGAGGTCGATTCTGTTGACGGCGCCGAGTGGAAAGAGGTTGTACCTCGCTGGTTCGCTACGATGGACCTGTGCCGCAAGGCTGCAAATCTCTACTACGAAACGTGGCTCGTCTGGCATGTTCAAAACCAGTCCGCGGTGAAGTTGGTCGAGTGGTTTGATCGTCGCAAGCAAGTCGGCATTAAAGAAGCGGGTCTGTGTCCGGTTGATGTCTTGCCAAAAGAACTGGGCAAACTCATTTACAACACAATCAGCCATCGGTACCGCGAGATCCAAATCAATGTAGTAACGCTGCTTATGCAGGTTGTCTTTAAATCGTTAAGTAGCGGAAAGGCGGCGTCAGGAAGCCTACCTAAGTGGTCCGCAATACTGTTGCACAACGAGGGGATGCCGATGTTTACGCGGCGCGAGTTCCCGGTCCCATTTTCGCCAGTGAACGCCAAGTTGATCGTCAACGGCGACCACAGGTATGTCGAGTTGAAGACATGGAGAGTTCCGGTTGACGGCAAGTCCACCTGCGTTGCAGTGACAGACCGCATCAAGTTGCGAATGACCGGGAAGCGTTGCAAAGAACAGTTGCTGAAGTTCGACAAAATCGCGTCCGGGGACTGGCCATTTAAGGGCTCTGAGTTCAGCTACGATAAGAACAACAAAAAGTGGTTTATCAACCTCTGCCATCAGTGCCCATCACATGTCTCGCAGCTAGATCCATGCCATACGGCGTATTTGATACCAGGCCGGAACAACGCCTTTTACATCCGGGTTCGCGGCAGCAGGTCGCAATGGCTCCAGGGTCGCGGCCAGCACATTGTCGCAATGCGTGAGCGAGTCTGGACTAAGCGTGCCGAGCTCAACTACGGAAGCAAGAAAAGCACGAGCCTGCGAGGTGGCCACGGTATCAAGGCGGCCATGAAGTGGCGAGAGCGATGGTCGCGGGTCTGGCGTAGTTTTGTCAAGCGAGTCAATCACCACGTTAGCAAAGACGCTGTCGAGTGGTGCGTGGCGTATGGGATCGGCACGTTGGTTTATTTGAAACCTAACGGAGCCTGCTCGGAGAGTCGGTTCGTGAGTGGTAACTATAAGAATTCAACGTGGGAGTTTTTCGACCTTGGAAGCAAGCTGGCCTATAAGTGCCAGGATCGTGGCGTATCGCTAAAGGTAGTTGAGTGCGGAAAGCCTGCGAGCGGTGAAGTGAGCTCGAAAACACCTGGACCGCTCGCAAAGAAGAAAAGCAGCAGGCCAGCATGAGTTACAGCAATTGAGCACAAACAGAATCAGGCCGCGGTGGCGAAGTCCACGGGTCGGAAGTGAACCGCTCGAAATGCAGTGCCTAGTTGCTTGCTGTGGCTTACGTTGTGTGCAGCACTGTTGGAATAGGGAATTAGTTCAAGTGTGTGTTCAGGCGGCCGTCAGTTCGTCCCACTTGGGGTTGAGCCCGCACCGGTTGGAATAGGGAATTAGTTCAAGTGTGTGTTCAGGCGTCTTCGCTTCGGTACTGGTGCCATAATTAGCGGGGTTGGAATAGGGAATTAGTTCAAGTGTGTGTTCAGGTAGCGTCGCGTCTGCTGTGTTTACTTACGTGGCGATGCTGGAATGGGCAAATAACTTAAGTGTGTGTTCGGTGAGATCCCACAGCACGGCATGTACTCGCAGGCAATTGTAAATGCTGATTCCGACATTTCTGAATCTATGCAGGCTATGCAGTGCACCGATTGCATCAAGAAAAAAGTCTCCGCAATTCTGCAAAGTGTGCGCGGGATTCGCGGCAACGGTTGAAGAAGTTGAAACCTTAGAACTGGAGTCATCGAGTGGCAACAAATTACAAGAAGATCGAGATCGAAATCAGGGAGCTGGTACAGGAGTGCCGCAACGGGCGAGCCAGTCTTTACGAGATTGCGACGCGGCTAGTGCGGCTCTTCAACGAATCCGACAGTTACGCAACCGTCATCAACATGAAGCCGGACAGCGTGGCCGAGCATCTCAACGAGTACCTGCGAGACTTCGCCGTCGATCTTGAAACCGTGATAACACTTTTGAATGTGTTTCCTGCTCGCGAACAGTGGAATCGGCCAGTGCTGGACATGCTGCATGAAGCACGGGCAAAGGTGCAACAGCGAGCATCAGAGAATCCATTGCCGACGCGACGAACCGCGAAGGTCGCGGAATTGGACGCGGCGATGGCAACGATCCAGAGCAAGACATCGGAGTTGAAACGCACGACTTCGGAACTGGATCGGCTGCGGGCAGAGAACACCAGGCTTCAGGCTGCAAACGACAGGTTGTCAGAAAAGGTAAAAACACTGGAAGGCCAGGTTCGCGAACTGCGACGGCTTACGAAGGAAACCGCGATTGCGTACTAGACGACAGGAGCAAGCACAATGTCTGCAACTGACGCACGACCAGTTCCATACGACCGAATCGCATACGCCAAGCGCGGCAACCTGACCTTATTCGCCCGCAAGTGCGAGACCTGCAACTCAATGGGCTACAGCCGCCAGAAGATCCACTCGTTTGAAAGTGCGGTCCATTGCGAGACCTGCAACGGCGATGGATGGACGAACATTAACGCGGCCATGTCGACGATTGCACCGCCGGGTTCGGTTGAAAAGTCGGTGGTGTTACAGGTCCGGTACTCACGCGGTCTCGAACCGTGGCACCCGGAAGACGAAAAGAGCATGGCCGCAGACGGTGATTGGCACTGGCTCAAGCCTGTCGGTGCCGGTCAAGACACGCACGGCCACCCGCACGAGGCTCACGACATTTTTGATAGCGGAGATGACTGGTAATGACTATCGAAATCCAAACGATGCTGCTGCTAGTCAAGGCACCGCAAGACAACGACCTGCAGATTACCTTCGACGTGACCGCGACCGCAAATGTTCGCGAGTACGTTGGCGGTGACTGCGAGCCAGGCGAGTTTCTGATCGAGGACATTGAGATCGTCGCGGTTCGGTGCTGGTCAATTCGCTATGGCACGTTCGGAACCGGATGGCCGCTTGAGACCGATCTAAAGGCTAGTTGGGCGAGACTGGAATGGCTCAACGCAACGATACACGACCGCGACGACTGGACCGAGGCCATACGCATTGCCGCAACCCGCGAACACGAACGGCAACGGGACCGGGTCCACAATTGATACAAAAGTTGGCCCGCAGCGTGGCTTGTCGTCGCGACTGCAACCGACTTTCGCCCCGGTTTAATTCTCACTGACACTCGGAGTTGTCAGGGCGAGAACCTTAGTCGCTGCATGAGCAGCAAACCCGCCGGCATGCGGGTCACAATTCAGTTCCCGAGACCCCCTTAGCGATCATGCCGGATTGCTTTGGGGGTTTTATTTTTGTGGGGTGTGCGATGCCGGAAGAGCTGACTCAGTACTGGCTAATCGAACACGACGCTGATTGCAATGAAACCGGCGCACCGCAACGTCGCACGTATGTCAAAACCAACTGGATTGGATTTCCGGCACACTTAGCACATGTCCGCGAGATATTGAAAGACTGGTGTCGTGGAAAGTTCGGGCCAGAGGTTGTTTATGTGCAGGGCATTGCGGCCACACTCAACTGGATAGTGCGAGACTCGACACTCGAAGCGTTCAGTAAAGCGGAGCCGATTTACTGGGGCGGATACACAACCGAAACACAGCGATGCACGATTGATATTGGTCGCGGCGGGACATTGACTAGCGGTGTTGAGTGCATTCCAACGAGGAAGCTGTAGATGCCGCACGTAAACAAAGCCAGCGGCGGCCCCTTATCCGGCCGCGAGATCACAACCGAGTACCTGCCTCGGACCGGCCAGCAGTACACGGCCAGCGATGGAAGCCGGTATGTGTTCTGGGAACCACAACGCAAGTGGGTCTATCTGGCGAATCAGGGGTATTAACAAGGGCGAACAATCATGTCAAAACATACACCAGGACCGTGGACCCAACATGACCGAGATTACTGCCCACTGGAGATTTACGGCAATCTGGATATCGCTGATGGTGAGGTGCAGGGAACGCAGATTTGCGAGGTGCTAACCAACAGGGTGGACGCCAGATTGATCGCAGCTGCGCCGGAGATGCTCGAAGCACTCAAGGCGGCACTATACGCAATGACTAACCAGCGATATCTGCAGCCGCGAATCGACATGGAGGCCCAGCACAAACTTGTGCGGGATGCAATTCGCAAGGCGCTCGACTGCGAAATCATTTCTGGCTGTCTAGTGGTCGTGAGGTAGCACAGCGAACCGTCCTGCGTCGGCGACGCGGCCCCCTGTCTGGCCGCGAGATCACAACCGAGTACCTGCCTCGGACCGGCCAGCAGTACACGGCCAGCGACGGAAGCCGGTATGTGTTTTGGGAACCGGAGCGGCGGTGGGTGTTTATGGCGAACCAGGGGTATTAACAAGCTCGGTTTAGTGTTTTATTTTCACGGGAGTTGAGATGTCACGACAGATTACGACTCACAAAGTCAACGGGTTGAACGACGCACTGGCAATCAATGTTCTCGACGAGCCCGGCGCGGGCGGTGCCTGCCATGAGTATCGAATTGTTTTGGAATCAAATACGAACGTCAATTGTCGCATCAGCTTCCAGAACGGCCCGATTAAGGAATCTGGTTACAACGGCATCAGCGGCGAGGCACTATTGGCGGTTGTACGTGATCGGCTCGAATGCTTCCAGACTGGCCCGTATGCCTCGGCTGATAACCAAGAGGCTCTTGACCACATCGTCGCGGCAATGGAAGCCCTTCACAGACGAACGAAAGAGCGAATGTCGCGCGGCGTAGAGGGCACGCATTCAAAGTAACACACAAACGAACTGTCCTGCGTCGGCGACGCGGCCCACTGACCTGACGCGGGGCGGTTTTTAGATACACCTTCAGCCGCTTTCGAGCGGCTTAGGGCATTAGAGAGAGTCCCGTCCGATCTGGCTGCCGCCAGTACCAATAGAACGCGAGGTGCATCATGCCCTAACAACTTAGTCGGTCAAGGCGAATCGTTGAGGTGAGTTCTAAATGGTTTGCATGTATGGCGACCGCAGCGCTTTGAAAACCGAGCCACCAACTGCGGGGGCAAGCTGGAGTCCAAACAACAGGGGCGAGTGTTCTGAGCACAGGAGCCCGGAAACAGCAGAACAACGGCAGCGGCGATGGCTCAGCCGCGAGGATCTATGAGGCATGCCATGAAGATTTAATTCGACAGGCCAGTCAGAGCAGACTCCAGTCTTACCAGTTGGCCGCGGTTCCCCAAGGCTGGAGTCATTATGGATCGGCAGCACGGTTTGGGGACGTGCCATGTAGTGGAATCGGCCTCGGCTGAGACCTCGCATGACAGGTAAAGGTGATACCGGCACGGGGAGGGATGGGAGTTCCTGTTGGATGTAGGGGGATTAAGTTCTCGCGACCCCAGCAGACAAGAGCCCGATAACCCGGCCACCTGAGCAGGTTCAATTCCTGCGCGATCCACTTACACAGCAATACACACAGCGGGTGTTCCGCTGGCTCCGGCCCGAACAGAACTCGCAAGAGGGGCCGGAGCGAATTCAACAACAGAATTTCAGGAGGATGTCGAATGAATGCGTTGATCGAAGACATCGTTGTTAGCACCACGGGCAACCACACATATCCGATCAAATATGCGTGCAGGAACTGCGGGAAGTCGCAAACTAATCACGTTCCAGTTGGCCAGAGGGCCGACAAGACAGTCACTTGCAAGAACTGTCATTGCGACGCCGACAAGTGCTGGCCTGGCTCCTAATTCAATCGCAGCGGTTGTTCCGCTGTGGCCCCATCTGCAATGGCCAACATGGAGGCGGGGTTTTTCTAACACGAAAGGTATGTGATGAGTTTAACTGTTGATGAACTTGAGGCGTTAATTGCCAAGGTTGAGAAGACGTTGAATTGCAATCTTCACTGGGGTCGCAATTCTCATGGAACATGGTTCGCTTATCCGCATCAGTGTGACACCACATCCGACAACGTTGACGGAGTAACATTGCCCGAGGTCATCGCCAAGCTCCGCGAATGGGCCACGCCGCCGAAACCGGCAACGCTCACGATCACGGTGCCGTTCTCGTGGGTGAAGTCGAGAGTCTACAACGAATACTTTCTGCCCGGCGTTAGCGATGCCGTCGATGCCATCTGCCGCGAAGCACTCAAGCCGTGGACGCAATCATGAGCCCAAGCAGTCCCGCGTGGCAGTTCATGGGCATCATCGCAGCCCTGATCGTGGTCGCGGTCCTGTTCCGGGGCTGTGAAGGTTAGTGAATCCAAACCAAGGAAGGTTCAAGCATGCTCGTTCTGGCAAGGTCTGTTGACCAAAGTTTTTACATCGGCCCGGATATCCGTGTGACTATTGTTCGCGTCAACGGCGGCACAGTGCGAATCGGAGTCACGGCCCCGGATAGTTACCTGATCCTGAGAGAAGAACTCATTACTGGAGACACGCAAGATGCAGATTTACAAAATCAAGTTGCGAAAAGTGCTGACTCAAGAAATGGGCGTAATGCTGGGCACGCCTGATCCGGCTGCAGCAGTCCGGGATGCACTCCTGGTCTACGGTCCCAAAGGCTACGAAATCGAGTCCGTTGACGGTCGCTCGGTCTGTTCCTGCTCGCGGTGCAGCAAGCTCATTTTTGATGGCGACCCGGCGATTAAAGACATCGAACTGAAGGTGTTCTGCGGGCAGTGCTTCATGGATGACGTTGATGTTGTCGTGCCGGAGACCGCAGAGGTTTGCGACGCTGTTGCTTAGTTCCTGTTTCAACCTTTTACTGGAGTTCCATTCATGACAACTGCAATATCTGAACGGCCAGCGGCAACCAAGACTATCGTACTAAGCGTCACTGACGAGACTATCGCCAGCATGGCCAGCCGGATGATGTCCCTCAAAGTTAACGGCATCGCCGACAAGAAGGGCTACGAACTGGTCGACACAGCTCGTAAGGAATGCGTCAAGGCCCGCACGGGAATCGAGAAAGTCCACAAAGAACTCAAGGCCGAGTCGCTCAAATACTGTCAGGAACTGGACGCCGAAAAGCGACGATTGACCGGCAAGGTTGAAGCCATCGAGAACCATCTAAAAAGCGAACTGGAAGCCGTCGAGCGCGAGCAGGCCCGCATTCAGAAGGCGAAGGACGACGCCATCTACGCGGATCGCGTCGCGAAGCTGGCTGAGGTCAATACGGTTGCCCCGGAGAATTACATTCGGGCAATGTCGAATAGTGACTTCGATAAGTACCTCGCGGACACGATTGAAGTTCAGAACGAAAAGAAACTGCGACAGATTCAGGCCGCTGCTGAAGAGGCCGAACGCAAGCGGATCGCCGCAGAGGAAGCCGAAGCAAACCGCAAGGAGTCGCTTCGATTGGCCGCCGAGCGTGCCGAGTTTGAGCGACAGCGAGCCGAGCAGGAAGCGGAACGGAAGCGACTGCAAGAGATCGAAGATCAGCGACTCGCGAAGGAACGGGCGGAACTGGAAGCCCAGCGACAGGAGCAGGCCAGGCAAGCTGCCGAACTGAAGGCCGAACAGGATCGACTGGCGAGAATCGAAGCTGATCGACAGCAAGCCATCGAGCAGCAACGGGTAGCCGCAGAGGCCGCTGAACGCAGCCGACTGGAAACCGAAGAGCGACTGAAACGCGAAGCCGAAGTTGCCGAGCAGGAACGCATTGCCAGGGAAGCTGCGGAAAAGCGGTCGATGGAGCTGCGACCGGCAAAGCAGAAACTGAATCTGTTCGCCCATAGCCTGATCGAGCTGGAGATTCCGAACATCTCCGATCTGGTCAATAGCCAGGTTCAGGCCGTGCTGAACCAAGCCGCTGAGTCCATTCGACGGATCGGGGCGAACCTGTCATGAACCTTCAAAAAGCGTGTCTGGCTGTCGTGCCAATGACAGAAAAAGAGATCGAAGCAATTTACACATTTCCGGGGCAATTGTCGGTCAAGGAAGTCACTCGCCTTTGCTTGTCGCACGAGCGATTGAGAACCGAATTAGCTGGTGCCGAGCAGATGCTCAAGAATCACGGAGCCGCAAGAGATCGTGATCGAGTTCTTTCACAACGGCAAAATCGGAATCACCGCCGACAAAAACGCCGTCGCCATTCTTCGAGATAACGCCAAGATCCGAGAGGGGAAATGATGCCAACATTCCATCGAGTCAAACTCAGCAACGGAATCGCAACGCTTGAGGTGACGTGCCATTTACCGGCACCGAATCCCGATTACGCCGTCGCCGAAGTGCTGCAGGTTTATGGGCCGGCCGGCTGGCATGCGGTGGCAGTCGATGGCGTGCCGATTGCCGGTGCGGTTGCTGATGCCGAGTTGTGTGATTCTGTTGCGTAGGTCTGAATTCAAAAGGCTAATCATGTCCACAGATATTGCAGTTGCGACTGCCCCGGCTCATGCGGGATCCTCCTTGCTGACCGACTTTCGTGGGGCAGCAATGATGGTCCCGGCATCGCAAATGCCTGCGGTGTTCGCTGAGTTTGATGAACGTCGCAGGCTGTTTCGCAAATGGCTGTTCTCCAAGTTGAAACGCGGCGTGCATTACGGTGTTCCGCCTGGCTGCGAGCCTCGCGGAAATGTGGACCCGGAGCAGTGGGTTAATAAACCATCGCTCTATAAGTCCGGTGCTGATTTCCTCTGCGAGTTGATGGGCTGGACGCCTAAGTTTTCCAACGACACCGAGACCTGGGAGATGCTGGGCAAACCGCCTTGTGTCTGCATGGTCTGCGTGCTGGTCGGCAGCGATGGCCGGATCTTCGGCGAAGGGCGCGGCGCTCGGTCGCGGGGCGAAAAGAAGATGGCCGACAACGCCACGATCAAGATGGCCGAGAAGTGCGCCAAGGTTGATGCCGTGATTCACGCTCTGAGTCTGAGCGACCTGTTTACACAAGACATGGATGAAGATCAGCCAGCCCGCAAGCCGAATCCGAAGGCTGATCCAAATGCACCGGAGCAACTGCCGCGAACAGCCCGAATCACTGGCACGCAACTGCAGCAGCTTGTGACCAAGTGGAAGGCGAATAATGAGGGGCTGCAGCTGCCTGACTGGACTGCCTATGTCCAGCGAGTGACGGCCCGTGAATTCAACGTGCGAAACGCAAACATGTGGACTATCGAAGACTTCGACGCGGTGACGGATGCCGTGAGATTGGACGAATGCGGTGAACTCCCCTACTGATATGTCCTGGGTCGATGAACTTGAACTAGATGTACTCGACCGCTCAACTCTTGAAGCGTGGGCGACTTGCCCCGCACGAGCGAAGCTGATGGAGATCGGCGGCGTGATTCGCGAGACAACGCCACTGGCTGTCGGCTGCGAAGCTCATGACGTACTGAGCCGAGCCTTGCGGTTCTACTTATCGGATCCCTACGAGCTAACGCCGTATGACGTGCGAGAAGAACTCACCAGGCAAATGCTCGATTCGCGGCCGGACCTACAGCCGAAGGTCATTGAGAGCCTTCAGCGATCGGTCTACGACTGGGTGCGGTTTGTTGCTCAAGACATGCACCACGAAAACATTCTACGATATGACGGCGGGACCGGCGAGCACTCCGGGCAACTGGCCTACGACCTGCCAAACATCGGCTGCCGCGTCACCAGTGAACTCGACTTGCTATGTGCTGGTGACTCGCCAGACGTGTTGTGCGAGGTCGACTACAAGACCGGCAACACACCATTCACAGCGACCAGTGTCAAACAGTCGTTTCAATTCCAGCATCACGCCGCGCTCGTGCTCAACACGTACCCTGAAGTGCAGGCTCTCGAAGTCAGTGTTTGGGTGACGCGACTCAACCAGCGAACGCATCGGGTGATCTTCGACCGGAAGCACTTGCCGGAATACATGTCGCGAGTTGCGAAGGCTGCGGAACTGGCAATGCGGTTTCGCCGCCAGCCAGTCGAGCGAGTGCCAACCTGGCCGGAGCAAGACAAGTGCGGACAGTGCCACGTGAGCCACATGTGCCCCCGGCTCGAATGCCGTCCAGGTGATCCAATTAGCCTGCTTGAGCAACTGGTCGTCATCGAAAACGCAGAGGCCGAGATCCGCAAGCAACTCATTGCGACAGTGAAGCGAACCGGGCAAGACGTGGTAACTCCAGCCGGAGACCGCTTCGGCAAGGTGGGACCGAAAACAGACGGCAGCTGGAAACTAACCGCAGCCAAGATCGAAGAACCAGAAGCGAGCGAATGACCAAGTCACATTGCGACATCTGCCACCGCGACGTTACCGGCACCGATCACCTGAAGCACAAAACAACCGGCAGCCGCATCTGTCGCGAGTGCGAGGCCAAAATAACACTGCACAGCCCCAAAGATTTTGTGAGGACGAAATGAATTACGCGAAGGAAAGCCGCCCATATGTACGACGCCGCGCCCGTGAGATTGCTGGGGAGTTCGTTCGATACGAGCTGCCGGAACTCATGGCCGAACTGCGGCGGATCTATTACAGCCGAATTGTTCGGGCCGCGAAGTATTACAAGCAGCCGGAACCGAAGCCGGTGCCGATGGGCAGGCCGCCGCTGCAGTTTGTGACCTCGACTGCGTCACTGGTGACGTTCGATGGCGTGCGGACTGAGAGCTGTGACTGAGTGGAGTTACTAGCAACAGAGCCAGTTTTTCAGGGTTTTTTGATACCGGGTAACTGAATGAAATACAAATCATTAACGGTCAAAGTGACATTCGAGAACGGCAATCAAATGCTGTTCGGCAATTCTTATCGTTCGTTGCACGATCAGCTTGCCGAGTATTGCAGGATGCGCGAGCAGATGCCGGTGGCCGTCGCAGCGTCAGCTTTTCCGTGCGTGTGGTCTACGCTCCCTAAGCAGTTCCAGAGGCACTGGGCAGAAACGCTTGAGGAATTAATGAATCGTCGCATACGCAAAATGATTCAGGCATCCTAAAAAACCACACACGGATTCGATTAGCGGGTACGGCCCGCGAGGAAGCTAGGCAGCAAAATGGCCGAGACATCAATCCAATGGACGGATCACAGCATAAATCCAATCCGGGCGAGACTCTTAGAGTCAGGGACCATTGGTCACTACTGCGAGAAGATCGCGCCAGGCTGCAAGAATTGCTACGCATCGAACCTGCAGAAGCGGTTCCAGATGCCGGCGTTTGGTGGTGGTCAGTTGCGCGACAAAGTTGGGATCTTCCTGGATGAATCGAAGCTGGATGAAGTCCGGCGACGAAAGAAGCCAACGAAGTATTTCTGGTGCGACATGTCAGATCTATTTGGAGACTGGGTCAAGCCAGAATGGGTTGCCAAGTGCTTCGCCACGATGGACGCGACCCCGCAGCACACGCATCAGCTGCTGACCAAGCGACCGGAGAACATTCGCAAGATGTGGCCGCTGTACTGGGATCTAATAGGCGGCCACCGTCAACCGGCAACAAGTGATGAGTCAAATCTGCTGGGTACTAAACTGCACCGTGCGAACGTCTGGCTGGGAACATCCATCAGCGATCAAGAAACGGCCAACAAGGCGATCCCCGAGCTACTCCGCTGTCGCGAGCTGGCTTCCGTGCTGTTCCTCTCGGCAGAACCGTTGCTCGGTCCGGTGGACCTATCTCGTGTTGGAAACCATGACGGCACATGCGCAAACCGATTCGACGGCAACTGTCTGTATGTGGGCGATATCGGCGGTGCTGAATACGCATGGAGTCCGCGGAACTTCATTCAATGGGTGATTGTCGGTGGCGAGTCCGGCCCCCACGCCAGACCGTGCAATCCCAAGTGGATTCGCTCACTTGTCGAGCAATGCAAAGCGGCTAGTGTCCCATGCTTTGTGAAGCAACTCGGCGGCAACATCGTGCTGCGAAACGATGAGGTCGAAGACCAGTTCAACAACAGCGATACCGGCTGGCCCGATCCGCACGTTGAATACGACATTCACGGCTTTCGCGAGAACTTTCAAGGTGCGGATTGTCGGGTTTGCCTGCAGGACAAGAAGGGCGGCAACCCGGACGAATGGCCCGCGGATCTTCGCGTGCGTGAGTTTCCGATCGTCAACGCCTTATAGGACGAAAAGCGACATGAAATGGCCCCGCGGCAAATACAACGGTCAGCGAATCGTCGGCACCACCTTCAAGATCGCAATTGATATCACAGACTGGCAATGGAAGCCGCTAATCATCTGGTGGCAATGTGGAGGGATTCACTGGCTGTGCGTGAGAACCTGGACCAGTTGGACATACGACACATGGGAAAAGCGGCAGTGAGAAACGAGCAAACGCCACCTTATAGGAATTACCCGACATGACGCACGCTCAAAGAATCCTCGCTGTGATCGAGGCAATAAATGTCGATCCGGCAATCACTGATGTGCTGTGGATGCCGAATCGCGGACACGTCACGGTTGCGGAAGAGCTGGCCGATATCGCGTCCGAACTCGGGGCCACAGATGCCGAGATCGAAGCCACGTTTCAACTCAAATGACAGAAAGGAAGGCATCGCTATGGGCGACCTGCTGAAGTCTGTCTCCAAGACTTATCACGGCTGCGAAGTCAGTGCATGGATGGTCGAGGATCGCCAATGTTATCGCTGGCAGTTCTCGGTGACTCGCGACGGTATTCAGCGCGTCTTCATTGGCGTGCCGAACTATTGCGAAACTGCCCGTCAGGCTCTGCGTCGCGGCTGGTGGCGAGCCAAGTGGATTAACGAAGGTACGTTTGGTGAGCGTTACCAAACAGCAAACCCACTCGGGATCACAATTATCGGGTAACTCAAATAAGGCAATGAAATAACAAGGAGAAGTATTAGCGATGTCATATGATCCGACCATTGCCGTTGCGCTGTGCCGTAATTGTGGCGTCAATCGAGTTGAGGACGGGCAAATGTGCATGGACTGCTGGAGAAGCCTGAAAGATCAATGGGTAACTCACGATCAGGTCTGCCGCGATCTCCACGACGGCGACATCTGGTGGTACGACAACGGCGAGTCCATCTACCCCGTGAATCTGATGTGGTGCCCCCTGGGGCAATACTTCTTCGCGCCCGCTGGACAATGGGGATGGACGCGCTCCCAGCCTGTCGGTGAAATGGGCGGGCGATGGATGCCGTGCGTGGAGCCGGAGCCAGACCAAGCATTTCGTCGGACGTGGAGAGATTCATGATATTCCAGATCCAGACGCCTAACCCCCGCGAAAAACCCTGAGAAACCCGCACGACCTTTAATGATTAGGAGTAGGCAGTGAGCAGCTACGAATCCAGAAATATGAATCACCAGACAGGTAGTTTCCCGGATGACGAATGTGTTCATTCGGAAACAGAACCAGGCCCACGAACACCGCTTCGTCATGGCAGTTCCGAAACAGAAGTCTGCACGAAATGCGGTATGTGGAGGCCGACAATCTGGGCTGGGATGCGTTGGCGACTGTCACCAGTTGATACCGATGTTGGTCAAGATTCTTATCAATAACCCATGTCACCCGCATAAGAAAAACCCTGACATTCGAGTTACCCAAGTAAGAATTATGACACGAAGTCCTGACTATCAACGCGACGGAATAACGCTCTACCTGGGGGATTGCGGGGAACTCCTACCGCAGATGCACTGAAGCCAACGGTCAGAACAATCCTTGATCCATTCATGGGAAGCGGAACAACGGCCATCGCCTGCATCAAAACCGGCCGGGGCTTTGTGGGGATTGAAAAAGATCCGCAGTTCTTTGAGTTGTCCGTGAAGCGAATTGAGCAGGAACTACGAAGCAATCGTGAGTCACTTTTCCCGGTTTCTACTGCGTAACTCGCGCGCAAAAAACGAATCTTTAACGGTGACAGGTTTTAGCATCTCACTTTTTAAGGACGTTAATCATGACAAGTCGAGAGTTTTGCTATTGGCTGCAGGGCTATTTGGAACTGTCAATTGCCAGTGAAAACACTGGAATTCATGCGGGGCTGTCGGTCGAGCAGACTCGTGTCGTGTCGCGGCATTTGAATCTGGTGTTTGCTCACGAGATCGACCCCTCTCAGGGGCCACCGTCGCACCAGTCCGCCCTCAACGGAATTCACAATCCCGACCCAAACGCACCGCGTCCGCGATGCTAGGTAACCGCAGTCACACAGAAAGAGGCGTTCTGAATGGCCACAATTGCAGGTAAGGCCGTCGTTCAAATGACGGTGACGATTGAACTGACCGAGCCGGAAGCGAGGGCGCTGGATGCAATGGCAGGCTACGGCGACGACTCCTTCGTGAAGGCGTTCTACGCCAATCTTGGAAAGACTTACATGGAGCCGCACGAGAGAGGGCTTAGAACATTCCTGAAATCAATTCGAGAGATCATGCCAGGGGTGCTACACAAGGCGAATGCCGCCAGACAAGCGTTCCACGACCCCAGCATCGTCCAGGAAATCATCAAAGGGTAACGAATCTCATTAGGAACACCATGACCGAAAAAACTGAACCAGTTGATCCTGAAAACTTCGCAATCGATTTAACTGACAAATGCCAGACGCACGAACAATGGCTGAAAGATGAAGTTGTTGCCGCGCTGCACATTTACAGTCAGGACACAGGGGACGTCCTGTTCTCGCACATTAAGTGCAGCAGGGATGCCGTTAGGTCAGTGTAGCTATCCCTGAGGATGAGAGGTGTTACTAGCGCCTCAAAAACCCTGATTTACGACATACCCAACACCCCAACTTAACAAGGAAAACTAATGACGAATCCCGCCTTTGGCTGCGTTGACAATACGATCAGATTGCGGTCCGGAAAGTACTTTAATCTCGCAGATCCAAAGCCGGATCAGTTTGAGTTTTCCGACATCGCCGGAGCGCTGGCGAATATCTGCAGATTCGGTGGCCACTGTGATGGATTCTACTCCGTCGCGGAGCACTGCTGTCACTGCGAGCGAGTCGCTGAGATCGAGGGGCACCCTCAAGCTGCTCGACTTGCTGTCTTGCTCCACGATGCCACAGAGGCATTTGTCGGAGACTGCGTGAAGCCGCTGAAGGTCATGCTGCCGGACTATTCCGCGATCGAAAAACGAATTGAAGCGGTCGTGGCCGAACGGTTTGGGGTCGACTTCGAGAAGTACAAAACGCTCGTGTCGAAGCTGGATCACGAGATGCTGATTGCTGAACGACGGGGGCTGTTTACTCCGGACAAGGTGACTTGGTGCGGAGAGGATCAGGTCCGAATTCTGAATATTCACTTTTACAAGTGGTCACCCGACAGAGCCGAGACTCATTTTGTGGTGCAGGCTGAACGGTTGGGGATTGCGGTCTGAGTTCCAAGTGACAGTTATCAGCCAAAACTTTTATGCAGGGTTTTTCATGGCCGGAATTGACCGAGTGCAGACTCTGAAATCAATCGACGAAGGCACGTACTACGACGGCGAGCAGCCGGAAGTCGGCGACGTGATTGAATGCTTGCCGGAAGAGGGATCGTTTCCAAGCCTGAAAGAGTTCGAGCAATACACCGTTGAGGAGATCGACGGTGGCTATGTGTTTTTCGAAGGCAATGGCTGGTGGCCCGCCCGCTTTTGTCTCATTTCACGCGGGCCTTCTGAGGAAAAGACGATGCACTATCGAAATGGACGTGAAGCGAATAACGGCGACAAGATTGTCCAGTTGGACGGGGAAGGACACGTTACGGCGTTCGGTGAACTGCGAGACGCCGTGCCTGGAAACGATTATTGCAATGGCGATATCTACACCTCGATCAATGGTGGGACGCCGGTGAAAACGTCATACGCCTGCATGTGCGACTGCCTGCACATCGACGACGTTGCGGGGATCCTCAAGGAGAAGGGGCTCGATAAGCGGCCCGCAGGCAAATAGGAACAGCATCCGGTGGGCTGGGCACGGTGACCCAGGCTGCGCGACCTGAGGGCGACGGCTGAAGACGCGGTACAAACAACGCATCGGCGAACGACTACATGGAAAGCACGAAATCACCCCGTTCGACTCGGGGGACCGGATCTTAGTTGGGTACGTGAGGTCACCCGCCCCGCGTGCGGAATCGCGGGGCTTTTCGAGTTCGAGATTCTTTTTGCAATGAGGAGTTAGGCAGCATGGCAGACAATTACCCGACACCAGTTCCGGCGATTGCCACACCGGAAACAGACGCAGCGCTGATGGCGGCAGGAATTCCCTGGGGTCAACAGACGTCGCAACAACTTGCGGAGAATGAACGCATTTCTGCCGAGCACCGCCAACAGACGACCGGATATGACATGTCGCACGTGTCAGCTAATGCCACGTTGATCAATAACAATGATCTCGCCGAACTCCGGCGCAAGGCCAGACTGCTCGACTGGCTCACGTCACAGAAACGGATTTCGATCATTCACTGCGTAACCGGTTGCCTGCTGCTCAACGAGGACATCGAGAAATTCGAGGCTCCTACGGTGCTTCAGGCCATCAACGCCGCAGTGCTCGGGCAGAAAGGCGATGCAAATGCCATGTGAATGGTGCACCGATCCAGACGGCAAGCCGTGCTACCCGCAATATGGACTCGCGCCGCACGATCATGTGATCAACAGCGAAAAACGTCACCGACGGATTGAGTACCGATCAGAAGATGAGTGGCCGGAGAATTTCACGCCTGATCCAGATTGCCCCGGAATGGGTAGCTGGCATTGCCCAAAGTGCGGCAGCGGTCGGGAAATGTCGCCAGGGGTGTTTCAGCAGTAGGTGCCGCCTAACTCGCGCACGAAACCCAGCGAAAACCCTGCAAACGCCGGCTAATTGCCAGCACCCAGAAAGCAGCCAATGCCAAACCCGCACCTAGCAGCAATAGCCGCAGCGACAACCGAGGCCGAACTAAGCCAGGCCAGAGACCAAGCCTATCGCGCAATTGAGGCCAGCGACAGAAGCCCAGTCGGCCGCGCGATCAATAACACCCGCGTTCTCAGGGCTGTAAGTGAACGGCGGCGAGAGCTGGGGCTGTGCTGTTCGTGCTCGCATGAGGATGAGCTGGAGCCGCTGCCGGAGCGGTTGCTGGGCAAGTATTAAGTCTTTCTGAATAGTTCAACCTGTAAGTGATGCTCACAAGTTCAAGAATGGAGACATTAAAGCATGAAGCTCGAAGACAATGACTGGTCGATTCACCACGGGGATTGCATCCCGCACATGGCCGAAGATATGGAGCCGCAATCCGTCGATTTAGCCGTGTTCTCTCCGCCGTTTCCTAGCCTGTACGCATACACTTCCAGTGAGTCAGACATCGGCAACACGGACACGGTTGGAGCAGAGGCAAAGCTGCACTTGGGGTTCTTCTTTAAGGCACTGGCTCGCGTTTTGAAGCCGGGCCGCGTGGCGGTCGTGCATGTCTGCCAGATTGCCCGCATGAAGCGCAGCGGTGAAGTCGGACTGTGCGACTTTCGCGGACTCAATATCCGTCTCGGTGAGCGTGCCGGATTGGTCTATGAATACGACTGGTGCATTCGCAAGAACCCGCAGGCACAAGCGATTCGGACGCGGTCCAGAGAGCTGCAGTTTGCGGGGCTGGAATCGGATCGGGCAAAGCAACGCGGGGCGATTGCGGACTACCTGATCAAGTTTCGCGCACCGGGCGAGAACGCGGTGCCGATCATCAGCAAGGGCGACGTCAGCCGCAATCAGTGGATCGACTGGGCCGAAGCCGCATGGATGGACATTCGCGAGACCAACACGCTGAACGTGCGCGGAACCAAGGGCGAGGACGACACTAAGCATATCTGCCCGTTGCAGCTGGACGTCATTGAGCGAGTCGTGAGGCTGTACTCGAATCCTGGCGAACTGGTGTTCTCGCCGTTCACGGGTATCGGCAGCGAGGGCTACATGGCCCTGAAGTTGGGCCGCAAGTTCCACGGCTGCGAGCTGAAGGACGAGTACGTGGCTACTGCATCCCGCAATCTGGAATCGGCCAAACGGCAGTTGAATAACGACAGGCAATCAAGCCTGTTTGCCGACGACGAAAGCGAGGCCGTTCATGTTAATTGATTTCGACACCGCATCAATGGCGAGTTATCGCCAGTTCCTGAAGCTCAAACGGCTGCCGGTTTATTCATGGAACGGCGCAACCGCAGTGATTCCCGATGAGTATTCCGCTGCCATGTCCGGTGTGACTGAAGCCCCGGAAGTCGAGCGAGAGTACAAGCCATCGAAGTATCTGTTTGACTATCAGCGAGACGTTGCCGCGATGGCGATCCGCAAGCAGAAGTTTGCCGTGTTCGCGGAGTGCGGGCTGGGCAAGACGGCGATTCTGCTGGAGTTCGCACGGCACGCACTGGCATCGGTCGCGGCAACGGAAGGGATCTTGATCGTATCACCGCTGATGGTGATCCCGCAGACGATCAGCGAGGCCAATCGGTTCTATCCGAAGATGAAGATTAAGCAGATTGCGGCGGCGGATCTGCAGGCGTGGCTCGACAAGCCAGACAAGAACACCATCGGCATCACCAATTACGAAGCCATTCGCGAGGGGCTGAGTCCGGGGCGATTGGCGGGACTGGTACTAGATGAATCCAGCTCTTTGAAGAGTCATTACGGGGCATGGGGTTTGCGGCTGATCGACCTCGGGCGCGGGCTGAAGTGGAAGCTGTGCCTGACTGGAACTCCGGCACCGAACGACCGCATCGAGTACGCGAACCATTCGATATTTCTGGACCACAAGAAGACGACGAACGAATTCCTGGCCCGGTATTTCGTCAACCGTGGCGAGACTCAGAATCGGTGGGAGATCAAGCCGCACGCACTGCGGCCATTCTATCGTGACTTGTCTCACTGGTGCATCTTCCTGAGCAACCCGGCAACTTACGGCTGGAAAGACAACTGCGAGACCATTCCGCCGATCAAGGTTCACATCGACCATATCGACTTGACCACCGAGCAGCGGTCGGCATCGCAGAAGCTGACCGGGACCATGTTCGTAAACAACATGGGCGGCATCGGCGAACGTGGAAAGCTCTCGCAACTCGCCAAGGGCAAGGGCGGCGTGGCGACCAACAAGCCGGAATTCATTCGCAACATGGTCGATTCGTGGCCGGATGAGTCTACGATCATCTGGTGTCACTACAACGACGAGCAAGAGTCGATGGAGCGAGTGTTTCCAGATGCGGTGAGCATTAGCGGCGACACGCCGCACGAGAAGCGATTGCAAGGCGTCGAGGACTTCAAGGCTGGACGCAAGCGGGTGCTGATCAGCAAACCAAAAATTCTGGGGTTCGGGCTTAACCTGCAGATCGCGACTCGGCAAGTGTTCTCGGGACTACAAGACAGCTACGAGGAGTTCCACCAAGCCGTTAAGCGTTCCAATCGTGTTGGCTCAACCAGGCCACTCAACGTGCATATTCCGGTGACGGAACTTGAGGAGCCAATGATTGCGAACGTGCTCAGGAAAGCGGACCGGGTCCAGAAGGACACCGAGGAGCAAGAGGCGATCTTCAAGTCGGAGCGGTTACGGTAACAAAACCCGCGACCGATGCCGTTCCTGGGGCGGTTCTGGGGCTGGGGTAAATAGCAGAAAAATGCCCGATTTTTAGTAGACATTCGGAGCAGTTTCGAGGATAATTACAGCCACTCAAAAAGCGAACGGGGCGGCGCTAGTCACGCCACCCCGCTCTGCACGCTGAGAGGCTGTCGTCAAACAGCCGTCAATCAACGCACTGACCGGCACGATACCGGGACTGATGCAGAAACGCAAGATTAACCGCCACAAGTGCCGCATGCCGTTACGGTTGTGCGGTTTGTAGGTAAAGCACGAAGCAATACAGGAGTTTCGGCACGATGCCCGAAGCAGTTGAAGAATACCCGAAACGACCACCGTTCTACGCCTACAAGCTAACGCGACTGATGTTTAAGACCGCGCTGGCGAACGACATTGGCCCCGAAGCGTGCCACATGATCATCCAGATTGCACACACCGAAGACGCAACACACTACAGCAAGCCGGTCAAGTTCTACAACGAACAGTTGATGCCGGTCTGCGGGTTCGCCAATGTTAAGGCACTGGACCGAGCAAGAGCGAAGGCAGTCGACGCGGGATGGCTTCGGTACATTCCAGGCGGAAAAGGCGTGGCCGGTAAATACTGGACACTAGTGCCTGCTAAATACAAGAACTGGGAAGATGGGCCGATTGATGAGTCGAGCGTTCCAGGCGAACTGGAACCTTTACCTCCCGTTTCTTTACCCGTAGCGGGCAACCAAACGGGAGACAAACGGGAGACAAACGGGAGACAAACGCCAGATAAACGGGCAACTATCAACCCTAAGCCTGAAATACATATATGTACTGGGGAAAGTTCAGAATCAAATCCTCAGCCAGAGTTCATCCCGGTCAAGGCGTATTGCATCAACCCGGCAATCACTGGCATCGAGATCAGCGGGGCCGTAGTTGAGTACTACGACCAGCCGTGGGAGTGGGAAGTCGAGTTCGTTCGTCAGTGGAATGAACTGCGTGGAGTGATCCGGGTTAATGGCGGAAGCCTGGACCCGCCAATGCGAGGTAAGCTCCAGGAGCGGCTAATGGACCCGTCCTGGTTCTGGAAGCGAGCCTTCGGCAACTTTCCACTGCCAGTCAAAACTGATTGGGTTCCAAACATGCCTTGGTTTCTGCGGTACGACAGCGTGAGCAACATTCTCAATGGCTCTTTCCAAGGCGAGAAGTCAGGAGCCGGAGGTCGAAATGGTAAGCAAAAATCAATCGCAGGCGGCAACGGTGTCACCTACAGCGACACGGCACGAGAGCGAAACCCCAACTATGGCAAGTTTCCTGGCATGTCGGGATCGGCAGATTAACCAACTGAGGGAGCGGATTGTGGCGCACGAGGAGCGGTGGAACATTCTGGCAAAGGCGATGGGGCCGAACTATGCCGACAAGGATCTGGCGACGTGGGAGCTGTTCGGCGACGCACGGCACAGGCGCAACCAGCAATGCGTCCTGCGAGCGCTGAAGGAGTTCCGCGACACAATCCCCGCCAAGGTGGCTGCGGGCGTGAATCTGATCTTCGCAGGCCCGATTGGGACCGGCAAGGATTTCATGATGGCCGACACACTGCGATGTGCGGTCAAGACCTACGGCAAGTTTGCCCGGTGGCGGAACGGAATCGAGATCTTTTCTGAGTACCGGGCCACGATGAATCCCAAATCCACAGTCACGGAACCGGAGTTCATCAAGAAGTTGACCGAGATTCAGATTCTGGCGATTTCGGATCTACTGCCGCCGGCTGGCAACCTGACCGAGTTCCAGGCGGGGCTGATGTTCGACGTGATTGACACGCGATACCGCCAAGGGCTGCCGACGTGGCTCACGCTCAATGTCGAAGATCCAGACGAAGCCAAGCGGCGACTCGGCAGTCAGATCGTGGATCGGTTGTTCCATCGACCTGCGGTGATGTTCTGCGACTGGCCCAGCTACCGCGAGCACGAAGGGCGGAAGGCGTAATGTCAAATTTGCACGATGCAAGCAAGTTACCGCCGCAGAACCTGGACGCTGAGCGATCGGTTCTCGGCTCGGTCATGATCGTCTGCCAGTGCCTGGATGAAGTCTCGCAGATTATTACGCCTGATGATTTCTATCTGGACGCTCACCGGGTGATCTTCAAGACGATCCTGAAGATGGGGGCGAACGGCGCAGAGGGAATCGACGCACTGAGCGTGGCTGCCGAACTGGAGAAGACTGGCAAGGCGGCGGAAGTTGGCGGTATCGATTACCTGATCAAGATCGTCGATTCGATCCCACACGCTGGTCACGCGAAGTATCACGCCAAGATCGTCCGCGAGATGGCAAGCTACCGCCGCGCGATCTACGCGATGACTGAGGGGCTCAGGAACGCATATGAGACGCGAGACACGGCTGCCGAATTGATCCAAAACTGTGCCGGGCAGTTGCAGACACTCCTGGAATCGAAGTCGGGAAGCACGGCAAGGGTGATTCACGACATCGCACTTGAGTCCTACGACCGCTACTTGTCGCCAGTTGATCCAGGCGTGCGGCTGGGGTTCTCGGAACTCGACAGCCTGTACTACGGCACCGAGCGTTGCCAGTTGATGATTCTGGCGGCGCGACCGGGTGTCGGAAAGTCGGCACTGGCGAACAACATTGTGCGGCACTTCGCAAATCACGAACCGGTGTTCATGGCTTCAATCGAGATGACGACCACGGAAGTTTTTGACCGGCTCATGTGCAGCGACCTCGGAATCTCCCTGAGTGAATTGCGGGCAATGGCTCGCGATGAACATGAGCGCGACAAGGTTGACGAAGTTCGTAACCAACTGGCTCAACTGCCAATCGTGATTGACGATTCGACTCAGCAAACTGTCGCGGGAATCGCGGCGCAATGCCGGTTGATGAAGAAGCGGCAGGGTCTAGGGCTGATCGTGGTTGACTACCTGCAATTGATCGTGCCTGACAACAAGCGGGACTCACGAGAGCAACAGGTCGCCAAAATTGCGTGGGATTTGAAGTGCCTCGGGAAGTCGCTGGATGTGCAAGTGCTGGGTCTGGCTCAGTTGAACCGCGATATCGAAAAGCGACCAGACAAACGGCCACGAATGGCCGACCTGCGAGAGTCTGGAGCCATTGAGCAGCACGCGGGCAAGATCATGTTCATTGACCGGCCCGCACTGTGGGACCCAGAGAACCACGACAAAGATAAGGCTGATCTCTGGGTTGAGAAGAACCGCGGCGGCCGTACTGGCAAGGTCGATCTGAAGTGGGATGGCAGAAGCGCGACATTCACACAACCGGAAAGTTTAGCGGCAGACTTCGGCGCGAACGATTACGCGATGCCGGGCGACAACGATTTCATTTAGGCCGCACGAGGCCAGAACCAAGGAGAGCAACGATGTCAGAAGCATTACACACACCGGGACCGTGGCAGCTATGTCACGGCGGGCTTCCCGGCGATGACGGGTTCTCAATCGCGAGCAAGATCAGCCGCGAGGTTGTTTGCGAGCGTTGGCCCTGCACCTGCGACAACAACGACCGCGTGCGAATGGTGGCGGACTCGAAACTGATCGCAGCGGCACCAGAGATGCTTGCTTTTATTCAGGAAGTCGCATCCGACACCGACGGCCGCGCGTCTGGTGGATTGATCGAAAAGGCGAGGGCGATCATTGCCACTGCGACGGGGGATGACCAGTGATTTACGCAAACCAAAACGTAACCGTAAACCAAGGCGACAAGCGACTGCGGCTTGAGTTCTCCGATGTCAAGCTGGAGATGAGTCATCAACAGGCCGCCGACGTGGCCCGCCAGATCCTTGAGCGGTGTGAGGACGGAAAGCGATGCTGCGGCACCTGCTTCTACTGGTCTTCGAGTGCCGGGGCTGCGTTCGGTCGATGTACAGCGCCTGCGCCCGAGTGGGTGACTCGCGAGAATGATTCAATGAGCCAACTAGACGGCACTGAATGCACGCTGTGGCATCAATAGGAGGAAACTGGAATGACGTGGACTGACGCTGAAGAGGCCGAGATACAACGCTGCCTCGATGAGCAGGACTTGTCTGAAGTAATCACCAAAGCGGTGTCGCAGATGATCCAAGGTGCAGTCGGGTGCTTCGCGTATTACGAACTGGGGCGAGGTGCGAGCTACGACCCGAGGCAGGATGTTCACTTTGGGGAGCGGCTATTGTGTGCCGCGATTGACAAGCTGAAAGGGCAAACCAATGGCACGCGGTAACTTCACTGGCAACTGTCCGCATTGTGGGCATCACATGAGCCACGGTGTGTTGTACGAAATGATGGTCGGCGCCGACTACAAGAGCAACTTCCGTTTCGCGTGCCTGCGATGCAATGTGGACATTGAGTGCGATGTGCATTCGGTGCCAGAGTTCGAGTTGAGTAAGCCTGAGACACAGGAACAATATCAAGCCAGGAGATTAAAAATGCTGACGGAAGGAAATGGTGTCAAGTGAGCGATGACAAACGAACCATTCTGAACTTTGAAACAATGACACATGAATTCTTCGACGACACATTCATGGCCACCGGCATGTCTGGCGACGAGGCCCGCGATAAGTGCGAGGAACTCTTGATCGTCCTGCGTGCGAAGGCAGCAGCAACAGCGATGGCTAAGTTGGTCCATCACGGCTGGTTCCACGGCCAGATTCTATCAGGGGTTCACAGTTATGAAACCGGCGATGTCAACGTGCAGGTGATCCTGGTGGATTACGGCGAACTGAATCCACCAGCAATGGCAACGTGCCATCCAGAGCGGCCTGAATACTGTGGCGGATACTGTGAATCGTGCTTTGGATGCTGATATGACAACGCCAATCGAAGACGCAGAATTAATTATCAACTGGATGGTAACGCCGAATGTCGAGGATGCGTGGCACAACATGCCTGCACCAGTTTTTTATGCCTGTTATCGAGTCGCTAAAGCCTACAAAAAGGAGCACTACGTGAAAGACGATCCCCAAGACATGATCCATGCTGATTGGTGCGAAGCGATGGACCGCAGTTTGTACGAGAACGCATTGCGTGCCGTGGACCAGATCCGCACACCAAGCGGAATCAGCAGCACAATCAGAGATTGCATCAAGGGCATGCGTGCGACCATCGAGGAGCTGTCGGCGGCATTGAACTCAATTGCACAACTGGCCGACTCTGGCAGTGCGTTGCACAAGGCCACATTCGACCCACACGGCATCGAGGAAACGCCGCCGGGATGGCGAGTGGCAGAGGCGATGCAAGAGCGAGCGGTCGAAGTGCTGTCTAGTAACAGCGCCATCGCCAAGGTGAATCGATACCGTTGCGGCGACCGGGTGCGAATTAAGTTTGGCCGCGAGCGTGGTCATTACGGCACGGTGCGACATGTTGGCGGTGATGACGGAACGTATTACGGCATCAAACTGGACGCGGATAGCGACCCGATTGGATACAGCGAGTACGAACTTGATCCGGCGTAACAACCGAGGCCGCAACCATGTCAACAACATACAAGCAATGCCTGACCTGCAGCGGCTGGCTGGCCCGATTCCTGCCCGAGGACATGGCCCTGACGATCTACCCACTGGAGATGCGAGCCTGCCCCCGCTGCGGCGACGAGGCCAGCCGCGAGATTACGACTGACGCAATCCCGAGATACAAAAACGCTCCGGTGGCGAAGCCGAAAACTAAGACGCTGTTTTAACCCGAAAGGCACGAGGCCACGAATGCGAAAGTTAGCACGGTTCGGAGACCGGACCAAGTACGGCAAGCGACACCAGCCGGGCGTGATGAACCAGACCGAGACGCAGTACGCGGAAGGCTTGGAAGCACGAAAGCTGGCGGGTGAGATTATCAAATGGGAATTCGAGTCAGTGACGTTCAAGCTCGCGCCGGACTGTCGGTACACGCCTGACTTTGAGGTACTGCTGGCCGATCACACGATTGAGTTTGTTGACGCGAAGGGTGGCGGGCCAATGGATGAGAAATCGCGAGTGAAGGCGAAGTGTGCCGCTGAGAAGTTTCCCGAGTTCATGTTTGTGATTGAGCAGAAGCAGGCCAAGAAAAATGGGGGAGGGTGGAAACGTGAAGAGTTCTAACGCAGGAGCAGTTATGAGCGATGAACTGAAAGCGGCGGCGGAAGCTGTGGCGTGGATCGAGCACAATCGACACACGTCGGTGCAGTGGGACTTGGATGCGTTCCAGGAGTTTTACGAGCGCGATGTCGATGCACTGTTGCCGCTGGCAAAGTTGCGTATCGCAGACCTGGCCGCACGCGAGGCCGAGGAGCGGGAGCGGGCACTGCCGATTGATGCGGTGTGGTTACGGCCGCTGTGTCGCTCGGTCAGTACGCAAGAGGCGTTCTGGTTTATTGACGAAGACATTTTTCTTGTGCGGTGGGCAGGTGGCTTCAACCTGAAAATGAACAATCGCGAGATCGCGCAGCAGGCCACTCGCGGCGATTTGCTGGATCTGCTCGCGGGCCTGAAGATCAACACGAAAGGCGGTGCGGAATGAAGGATTTGATTTGCGCAGTGGCAGCATTCATTACCGCAGTGGCTGTGCTCACTATGGCGCTGATGGGGGTTGTCATGCTTATCGACAGGGATCTGTTGATACGAGAACTCCAACAGCGCGGCCTGAAAGAGTACGACCGCGCAACCGGCAGGCTGATCTGGACCGAGAAGGCTGGCGGCGAGAAAGGCGGTGACAAGTGAGCGAGCAACCACAATGGATGCGGCGACCAAGCAGCCCCGGCAAATGGGTCTGCAAGAGTGACCAGTACGGCAGGGATATGGGATTTAAGCAAACAGTTCTGGACCTAGACGACGAGGACATCGCACGCGGTGCCCCATTCCACGTCGAGTGTGTTTACGGTCCGATTCCAAGTCCACCACAGGAGCCGCAACCATGACCGGAGAGATTATCACATACACCGCTCAGCGTACGTTTCACAGCATAGAGGAAGCTACGGCGTTTATGCGAGAGGGAGAGCAACTGTATCGCCTTCGACGAACCAGTGAGCGATTCGGGAGAACTCCTGCAGAAGTGGCTGCGGAAAAGCTGGCGAAGCGGACCAGAAGAAAACAAGCGAAGGCATCGAAGAAAAGGAATCAACCATGACCAGCGAAAGGCACGAGACCGCAGACACAATCGTGAAACTGAACGCGGTCCTGAACTGCTGCGACGATCTCGAAGGCAGTGCCGAAATCGCGGCCGATCTCGCAGCCATTCGCGGCACCGTGGACGTGATGCTGGCCGACTTTGAGACCGAGTATTTGACCGCGGGCGTGGATGAATCGGTGTTGATTCATCAGATGTGGGAACGGTTGCTGGCGCTGGATGCGCGCTGCCGTGGGCTTTAACGAGATGGGGGATGTGATGGCAGAAGTTTTTAGTATCTGGAGCGGAGTGGACCGTAGGCATCACGCCGCATTGAGCCACGACTTTGACCCGGAGACCGATGACGTGGTCGTCGTGAAGAAGGATGCGGCGCGGGTGTGGGTTGAGGGATGGGTGGGAAAGAGATTTATGCACGGAACTAATCCGTCATGGAACGGAAACTCATGGCAGAGTCCGACGTTTAAGAGCATTAATGAATTATCGCCATGCGTTGGTGACGGTGACTGTGTCGAGTTCGTGGCCGTGAAGACGCATCGGCCGCCAGTCGCGCAAGAGGTCGCGGAGCCGGTTGCGGAAGCGGTGCCGGAACCGCGGCAGGTTCACAATTTCGGATGCGGCGTGGAAGTGGTTTCCGGGGCTGTTCTGGCTAATTGACCAAGGGGTAATTATGGCATGGCGAATTATTCAGCAACCAAACGGCCTGTACGCGAGATTCAGTGAAGTTGTAGACGACGTGACGCACTACGACATGACATATGCCGAGGTTGTCGAAGTCTGTTGCGAGTACATGGGCAGAAACGACGCGCCATCGAAGGTCGAAAACGCCAATAGAAGAACGGAACGATACAACGAAGCAATCCGGATTATCAGAGAGATTCACGGAGCCGAGATGGCAACTGTGCGGCACACACAAATGACTCAACCTGCAGGACAATAACAAAACCAACCGAAAGGGCATGAAGCCGAAATGAGCAACGACAAGATCCAAGTTAACCCCGGACGCAAATGCAGCACCACAGGCGAGAGCATCGAAAGCGCCTTGAACGAAGCGGGCATCACGCTGGACTGTGCACCGCAGATTTACATGCCACACAAACGAGTCAACGGCGTGTACTGGCTCGCGCTCGGTAAGCGTGACGGCGACGCCATCGCGATTCACGGCAAGGGTGTGGCGGCGACCGCGGTGAAGCAGGGTATGGTGTTGAGCAGGTACGAGGGCAACCTGTGGCACGCGGTCGCTAACTCAAAACGGCCACGACGCAAGCCACCGAGCGAGGAGCTAGGAAACGCTCTCCAGTGGGAAGCCGAGCCCATGATTGATCGGCTGAATAAGTGCCTGGGCGTGCTCGTGGGCTACGACCTCGTGACAGATGCGGTCCACAAGAAGATCCGCGACCAGATTTCCGAACTGAGGCAGGAGGCGAACGATGACTGAAACGCACGAAGCGACAACACGAAACCCGAAGCGGAAAAAGGATGATCCGCGAGTTGTGGTGAAGGAAACGCGATACGACGAACTCAACACCGAATGGCACCGAGTATGCGTTGCGCTTGGCGATGCAGGCAAGGGAAAGCCGCTGCTGCAAGAGTTTGTGGACTTGATTCTTTCGCTCGGACTGACCAAATTTAAGAGCGATCCCTTTGCCGATACTGACTCCGGTGAAATAGTTAAATAATTAACCGCTTCCATTCACTAAAATATCGCACCATTCGCATTGCGTTTCTACGCTGGGTGCGCCACTATCACATCTGTAGCAACCGATTGGCATGTCGACCGCACACTCGACCGTCAAGACGATGCTTTGAGCCGCCGCCCGTGAGCATGATGTTCGCCACTGGTCAGTTTTGTGACTGGGCGCGGCACTTTTTTAATAACCGCACGAGGCGGAGATGTGATAAATGGCCGATCTGGCTCAATGGGTGGCTATCATTCGCACTGATGGCCTGGCAGTTGGTCTGGTCATCTTCGGCATGGGCGTAATCATCTGGGTTGTGCGGTGGGTTTTAATCAATGTCATCACACCGGTCACTGCTCGCACGCTGTTGGTTGCTGATGCTCACATCGATTTTCTTAATCAAAATACAGAAGCCACGCGAGCTATTACCTCGTCAGTGACGCAAGTTGCGCAGGTGCAAAACGTCCACGGCGAAAAGCTCGATGACATTCACGACCTGCTGATTGTTCGCCGTCAGGGTGTAACGCAACAGCAGGTAAGTGCGGCCGACAAACCAGCCAACTAACCACGGAGCAAATCATGGGCAGTCTCGCGTTTGAGTTGGATCTGAACGACCTCAAGAGCATCGGCAAGGGTGCCGCAATTGCTGCCGCTGGTGCCGTCGCAACCTATCTTCAGCAGGTTGGCCTGACGTTTGACCAGAACACGATTCAGGGCGCGATCCTGTTCGTGGTGTGCTCAACTGCCGTCAATCTCATTCGGAAGTTTGTGTTTCCCCAAGGGTGACTCTAGGAGCCATAGGAAGGGGGTGATCCCTTAACCGAAGGTATCTAGTTCAATTCTCACTGAGACAAAATCATGTTAGCGAAACGCGCAGAACGCATTGACCGGAAGCTGAAGGAAACGCCTCGTGGTGTGTTTCCGATCATGGAAATCTTCCAAGTAATTATGGGCATCATCGGCATGTGCCCGAAGCCCGTTGTGCCCGCGCCGGTCAACCCGACGCCTTCACCGTCGCCAGTCCAGGCTGCCGCATGGGATGACGCCTGGAAACTGAAGTCAACCGCCGAGGGTGCCTTGCAGGACGATGGCAGCTATTCAGGCAAGGGCTTTCAGAAGACCGTTTCCGAGACTCGCAAAAAGAGCCGCCGCGACGGCCAGAAGATGAAGAAATCCGAGGCCATCGAAGCGGTTTCGGCAATGTTCGACGATGCGAGATCGTCCGCAATGCCGGAGTTGTACAGCGACGTTTTGGAAGCCCGACATGCGTCTTAGTCTGATCCTCGTGGCGATTGCGTTGATTGCGGCCAACAGTCATTCCGCCAACGCAATCAAACTGGTCAAGCCGTATCCGCAGGATTGCCAGTGGCGACTGTGGTTCCCGTTCCCTTGTTAAAGGTATTCGTGTGATCCGCTGCCTTGTTCTATATCTGTGTCTCGCCTCTTCGGCCCTCTGTGCTGAGGATTCTGCCCCGGAAGCAATCCCGGCCATGCCGCCGCGGATTGTTTTTCCGGTGCTGCCGACTCCTGACAAGCAGCCGGTTACCCCCGCTCCCCCTGCAGACCCTGATGCGGTGCCTACACTGGCGTATGGACAAATTTACTGCGTCCAATCTGAGACCGCGTTCATTCTGCTGGCGAGCCCGAGGGAACTGGTGACGATCACGCCAACGCCTGGCCCGATTGCCGTGCGCGGTGTTTTCGTGGATGGAACCGGCAAGGTTGAAACCAGAACCTTCCAGAGCAAGTACGTGGCATTCGTGGACGCAGGCGAGACCGCATCGGGTCGCGTGGAACTGATTGCGGTTCCGGTTGGGGTCGCGGATGAGTTGGCAATCTCGCGGCAGTTGATCAATGTGAATCATGGGCCGCAACCGCCGCCGAAGCCGGTCGATCCTGTCAACCCGGTCGATCCGCCAACGCCTGCACCGACTGGCTTTCGTGTCGTGTTCGCCTATGAGACATCTGCGGCACTGACTCGCGAACAACTCAATATCTTGAACTCCACGCAGATCACGGCATTCCTGGACGCCAACTGCGCCAAGGGTGCCGATGGGCGTGCTGACTGGAGGAAGTGGGACCGCGATATTTTCATCTCACCCAAGGAATCACCCACGATTGTCGAACTGTGGAACGCTGCGAAACCAAAGCTGGGCACGCTGCCGCAAATGATTGTGGCTGTTGACGGGAAGGCGACCGTGATGGATCTGCCGGCGACCGAAGCCGAAACGCTCTCCAAACTGAAGACGATTGCGGGGGTGAAATAATGCCTGATTCAAAACTTTACCCCGGCGAGCAGATTTTCGATGACGGAACCAATGAATCTGAACTGATTCCGGCGGGGTTTTCTACTGGCTATAAAGGCATGTTTCGCTCATCCGCCCAAGCGGACGCGCTGACGATTCCATTCCCCGACGAATTACTGATCCCCGAATCAGACTGGCAGGGCATGATTGAGGAGATGGAAGAACGCAAGACACGCGTTTCCGATCTTGTCAATCAGGCCGGGCTGCCTTGCAAGGATCAAGGCCAGACAAACTTCTGCTGGGCCAACGCTCCGGTGCATTGCCTGGAGGTTCTGCGGGTGATCCAGAATCAACCAATGGTGATTTTGTCACCGGCTTCAGTCGCGTGTCCAATCACCGGATTTCGCAACAATGGTGGATTCGGTGGCGATGCCCTTGAGTGGTTAATTCAGTCTGGAGTTGTTCCGGTAGAGAATTGGCCCGCGAACGCGATTGACCGACGGTACTACACTGAGGCCAACAAACTCCTCGCGCGGGAATTCAAGGCGCTGGAATGGTTCAATCTGCGACCACGAAATAAGCAGCAGCACATCTCGTGTCTACTGCGCCGGATTCCAATTGCCGTGGGGTTGAACTACTGGTCGCACGAAACCACTGACTATGAGCCAGTCTGGCTAAATGGCCAGATCGGAGTTCGGTCGCGAAATAGCTGGCGCATGGACTGGCCCGCGCCGGGTGGAATGGGCTACTACGTTCGGCAGGGCAGCAAGATGCTGGCTGACGATCTCGTTGCACCAAGAACCACAACGGCGAGCTGACCCATGCGAACAATCATGCTACTCCTGACGCTGTGCCATCCGGGTGGGTTTACCGTCACGGTTGAGCGGTCGTCTGTGTTCACGGTTGAGGTGGAGCAGTTCAAGGCGAGCCAGATTGTCGACCAGCGACCGATTGTGTACCGACTGACGGCAACGTGGTGCGGTCCGTGCCGAGAACTTGAACGACTGCTGACGAAAGCAGTCCGCGATAAGTTGCCGTTCCAGATCGTGGATTGGGACGTGGACAAGCGAGGCTACATGGGCGCGACGCAGATCCCAGGGTTCTGGTGGAAGTCACCGCGGGGTAATTTGCGGTGCAACTGGAGCAATCTGGAGACACTGGTCGCGACATGGAAAGCAACACAAACACCGATCAAGGCCGGCAGTGAGATTGACGCATTGAGCCCGGAATTGCGGGCGATGTACGAACAGGCCAAAACTGCGGGCTATACCGATTCACAGATCCGAAGCTATGCCGTGCGGCGTGGCTGGATCAGATAAGCAACGTCGCCGTGAGTTCAGGAACTTCGCACCGTGACGGACGGCCCGGGTGACGAATCCGGGCCGTCAACCTACAACGCCAGAAACGTACATCGAGCCGAACATATGACACCAGCAACGCCGCAGACGGTTGCGGAGACATTACAGGAGCGAGCTGGGCATCATGGGCGATTCGAGGATAACGCGAACTTCAGCCAGCACGTCAAACAGTACATGCGAACGTGGCCCGCGTGGCCGGAATTGCAGCCGGAGCATCGAGAGGCACTAGATCAGATCGCGTGCAAGATGTCTCGGATTCTGGCAGGCCGTGGCGAGCACTTGGACAACTGGCGAGACATTGCAGGCTACGCGACCCTGGCAGAGATGGCGACAGTGAAGACGGATTGAGGCAAACCTTTGCGGAACTCGTTTGATGGACCTTCGAGTACGCAGGGCAATGGCGAAGTTGAAGCGGGATTTTCCGCTATCACGGCAAGTGCGAGTGCAGACGGTAGAACGGCTGGTGTGTGAAAAGGGCGGGCGATTATTCGGGCCCGCGAACCTGATCGGTGAGCGGTTCGTGATCACACTCCAGAGGCATGTAGACATCAGCGTGCAGATCGACACTTTGTGGCACGAATGGACTCACTGTTTAGTTTGGCCCCGTTGCAAGTACCGGCACTCGGTACGGTTCTGGACGACGTATGGTCAGATTTATTCCCACTACCAGGACTGATTGATGGCCGTTTCCCAATCCATTTGGACAGTAGCAGAAACTGATCGGTTGCCTGCGCTCGTCGCGATGGGGAAATCGTGGGACCAGATCGGCCGCGAGATGGGACGGTCGGGGGAATCGTGCCGAATGCAGTTCCGGCGCCAGAAGTCGGCAGGCGTGACGGAAGCTCGGAAGTCAGTGGCAGGTGAAGAGAAGCGAACAGAAGAGTGCACCGCGATCGACACCGGTGATGCCAAGATCCTGACCTATCACGGAGAAGAGATCCGCACAGTAGATCAGTTGCTGGCCCATGCCGAGATTGATTTGACGATCTGGGAAGTGGCGGAAAGCTCGGTCAACTCGTGGCAGGTCGCGGGCAAGTTCAAGACTGAAGATAAGCTGTGGAAAACAGGATTGCTGCAGATCAAGGTCAAGCTGCGGCGACTGGCCCCGAAGCTGGTGCAGGATGGGATCAAGCTGCTACTGAAGGATGTGAAGCCGATTGCGACCGCGGCACCGAAGAAGCTGCGGAAGGGTGACAAGCAACTGCTCGAGATTGGGCTGTTTGACCACCACTTCGGAAAACTGTGCTGGGGAAAAGAGACTGGAACAGACTACGACCTGAAGATTGCAGAGCACGAATTCAGATCCGCTATCGATGCCATGCTGGAGCGAACTGCTGGCTACAACGTCGACAAGATCGTATTCCCGATTGGTAACGACTATTTCCATGTTAATGACTGGTTCAACCAGACGGCAAACTTCACGCGGGTGGAATCAACAGACGACAGATTTAGCAAGGTGTTCCAGATTGGGTGCAGGTCTCAGCAATACGCAATCGAACGATCACTAGAGCGAGCGCCGGTGGAGTTGTTGTACGTGCCAGGGAATCACGACCGGCATACGAGTTGGTTCCTAACTGAATGGCTCGCGGCAATATTTCGGGCTAACAAACACGTCAAGATTGATAACAGTCCGAGCCACCGCAAGTATATGCAATATGGGGTGAATCTTAATGGCTACATGCACGGCGACGAGGTCAAACACGCGGACCTTCCGGCACTGATGGCGCAGGAATGCAAGCAGATGTGGGCCGATACGATTTACCGCAGTTGGAGACTAGGGCACTGGCACAAGCGCAAAGAAACGCGATACGTTGCCGGGGACACGGTCCAAGGTGTTGAGGTCAAGATTTTCCCATCGCTGTGTGGCACTGATTCTTGGCACTACAACAAGGGCTTTATCGGCAACGCGAGGATGGCTGAGTGCTCGCTGTTCGACTTCAAGCACGGACCGATTGCGAACTTCGTGATCAATGCACAGCAGGCGATGGGGAAAGCAGCGTGATCGGTGGCGTGGTACGACGAATGGACGGCCCTGGTGCCGATCTTGGAGACGATGCAAATGGCGGAATGTCAGCGGTGCAAGTCATTTCAGGCAGACTTCGAGGCACAGGAACGGCAACACAATGTAGATGAAACATGCTGGCGTGGAGTGATTGAAGTCAAGGAGAAATTCGCGACGGCGCTGTTTGACAAGTACCGCGAACTAGAGCGGCAACTGGTCGAATCACAGCGGCAGAATCAGCAACTGCAGCAGCAACTGGACGCGATGCGGGACTCGAAACAGGCCGCTGAACGGGCTCAATGCAATGCGGACTATATGGGCTCGATTGGCGGGCGGGATTAAGGAATCAAGGGGAAATAGTGGCACGAGTATTTTTGACGCGAGACGCGAATGACAATGATGATCATGTGGCGGAGAACATCGCCAGCCGTGAGCAGGAGTTGTCGTGTTATTACACCAACATCCAGAGTTACACGCAGCAGATCGCGGCGATGTCGGATCTGCCCGATGACCTGGTCGATGATCTGGCGAAGTTCAAGGGCAAACAGGCCGAAACCATCCAGTCGATGGGCGCGACGCCGGAGCAGTTGGCGCTGGCGACCCGCTGGAATTGGCGTGAGCGGCTGCGGGTCCTGATCGTCACGGAAAAGGCGGAGTGTGCCAAGTCAGAGCTGGCCTACGACGCACTGTTGGCGGCATTGCCCAAAGGCACACGACGTACTGCGGCACTTGAGCGATTGGCACTGAAACAAGCGGCAGCAAAGGTGGTCTAAGTGCAGAACCGGATATTCTTTTTGAGTGGACTGCCCCGCACGGGGTCAACGCTTTTGGGCTCGCTGCTCAATCAGAATCCGCACGTTTACGCATCACCGACAAGCCCGCTTTATTCATTGTTGGTCAACGCGAATGAACATCTAAATCTGCTCGACCTGCAGTACACGTTCGATGCCAAGACAGTCGGCGACCGGATTTACCACAGCATTGTCAAGGCGGTCTATCCAGTCGATCGGGCGCGGCCGATTGTGTTTGACAAGCATCGTGGCTGGCCAAAGCACGTTCAGGCAATCCGCAGCTATGTCGACCCAGATCCCCGTATCATCTGCACGGTTCGGCCCATCGCGGAGATTCTGACGAGCTATATCACGTTGGCGAATGACGACCCGCAGAATTTCATTGACAAGCACCTGCGAGAGATTGGGCAGCGAATCACCGACGAGGCCAGGGCACATCTGCTGTGGACTGAGTATCTGAAGGTGCCTTACGAGTCGATGAAGCAGGGACTGGAGACGGACCGGGAAAACATCCTGCTCGTGGACTACGACCGATTGTGCTACCAGCCGGAATTGGTGTTGCGAGAGGTCTACGAGTTCTGCGACATGGAGCCATTCGCGCACGCATTCGATGCGATTGAGAACACATGTGCGGAAGCGAAGGATGAGGCATGGGGATTAAGGAACCTGCACACGTTGCGTAAGCGGCTTGGCAAGACGAGTCCGAGTCCGTTGACGGTGTTGCCACAGGCAGCCATTGACTACTTCAGCAAGTTTGATCTGACGGGGGTGGTTGCATGGTAGATATCGCTGTTGCCCATACAGCATCACCACGAGTTAGCGCCTATCCGTGGTCGCCAGGATTTGGAACGAAATATACAAACCCAAGTCCGGTGCCAGCGGGTAATTGCCGGGGTGTTTCTTTTTCGTCAGGTGCTGTCGTTGTAGCTCACGCAACCAGCCCGTTTGTAACTGCCTATTCGTGGTCGTCTGGATTTGGCTCAAAGTACGCCAATCCGGGGACAGCACTAGCGGGTGGTGGCTTTGGTGTGTCGTTTAATTCAACATTCACTCTAGTAGCAGTCGCCCATTCAGTTTCTCCGTTTGTGTCAATATACGATTGGTCGTCTGGGTTCGGAAGTAAATACTCCGATCCGGGAACCGTGCCTGCCAATGTAGGTCGCGGAGTCGCGTTTAATTCGACATCCACATTTGTGGTTGTGAGTCATGCTAGTACCCCGTATGTGACGGCCTACCCATTCTCGTCTGGGTTCGGCAGTAAATACTCTGATCCGGGAACAGCGCCAACTGGCACCGGGTATGGTGTCGCTATCGGCGGCAGCGCTGTTGCCGTGGCGCACGCCGGAAGTCCGTATACAACGGTGTATAACTTTTCCTCCGGGTTCGGCACGAAGTATTCCGACCCGGTAACACTACCGGGATCAACTTATGGCTATGGCGTAGCGTTCGATTCAACATCTGCGAATATCGCCGTGGCAAGAGCCGGGAGCCCTGGTGTCAGTGCGTATCCGTGGTCCTCCGGGTTCGGCACGAAGTATTCCAACCCGGCGACTGTGCCGGCAGGCAATGCGAGAGGCGTAGCGTTTACCGGGTCTGGCATTAGCGTTGCTAGTAAAGGTTCTCCGTATATTCAAGCCTACCCATTCTCGTCTGGGTTCGGCAGTAAATACTCTGATCCGGGGACCGTGCCGACTGGATATGGCTATGGCGTAGCATTTTCACCGGCAGGCGGCGGCGGGGGCGGCACAGCGTCAGACAATCGCGTATCAACAATTCCAATGGCAATTTTCGCAATGTAAGGCAGGCAATGGGACGTAAATATTGGGTGGACTTGCCGCCGACTGCAGTCACGGTAGCGGCAGACCTGTTTGAACTCACACCGGCAGACGATAAGCCGATTCGCGTGCTGTCGCTGAACCTGCATCAGACATCCGATTTCGGTGATGCGCAGGATGAAGTGATCAGCGTTGTATGGGTGCGCGGCAACGCGACATCCGGCAGCGGTGGTTCCACATCGACTCCGCGACCATGCAATCTATCGGATACTGCAGCGGGCTTCACTGCGGAGATCGCCAACACAACGGCAGCCAGCACGGGAACTGCGGTTAATCTGGCTCGGCATGGCTTCAATGTTCGCGGCGGGCTGGAGCGGCCATACACGCCAGATGAGTGCCCAGAAGCGAGTCAGGCAAATACGTTGCTCGTACTGCGAATGGCTGCGGCTCCTGCTGACTCGCTGACCATTGGTGGCTGCTGTCTGGTGGAGGAGATGGGCTAATGGCTCGCGGCGTATTCCGACATCTCAGCCGAGTTGCATATCAACGACCGCAGCGGTACGTACCTACTATTGCCGGTGGTGTTGATATCACCGGTTCGGGTGCTGCGTCGTTTAGCGTCACGGCTGCGGCTGTCGGTGCGGCTGATATAGCCGGAAGTGGGACAAGCTCATTCACGCTGACTGCTGCAGGAGTTGGTGCTGCGGATGTTGTCGGCAGTGGTGCCAGTTCGTTTACCGTCATTGCATCAGGGGTGAGTGCTGCGGAAGCGGTAGCCAGCGGTGACGGTAGCTTCAGTGTGACTGGTGCGGCTGTTGGTCAAGCCGACGTGATTGGTAGTGGGGCCGCCAGTTTCAGCATTACCGCCAGTGGAGCGGGCATTACAGATGTTGCTGGTTCGGGAACCGCGACAGTTTCGGTTAGCGCGACCGGAGCAGGTGCCGCTGATGCAATTGGTAGCGGGGCAGCAAGTGTCTCGGTATCTGCAACTGCCGTGAGCCTGGCAGATGCTGTGGCGAGCGGTGCGGCATCGTTTAGCGTGACTGGTGCCGCAACTGGTGCTGCAGATCATGCTGGTTCAGGTGCGGCGACCTTCAGCATTACGGGATCGGCAGTCAGTCAGGCGGAAGCGGTCAGTAGTGGGTCGGCGACATTCAGTGTTACCGGGAGTGCAGTCGGAGCGGCTGACGCGATTGGTTCAGGAGCCGCATCGTTCTCGATTACCGCCGCAGGTTCGAGCATTACGGATACCGAGGCTGTTGGCTCTGGCTCGGTGGTGGTGACGTTTGCCGCTGCTGCAGTTGGAATGGCTGACATCGCTGGATCTGGTGCGAGTGCAGTCACGTTTACCGCTGCGGGTACCGGGGCTGCTGACTCCACTGGTAGTGGTGCAGGGGCTGTTGAGCTGACTGCTGCCGGTGTCGGTGCCGTGGATGCAACCGGGAGCGGTAGTGCTTCGGTGACGTTCGATGCAGCCGCAACTGGGCTGGCTGACGTGAGTGGATCGGGTGCCGTCAGTGTGACGTTCTCGGCTGATGCTGTGGGAATGGCTGATGTTGCTGGTAGTGGGTCGGCAACCATTACTTTCGTCGCTGCGAGTCAACGGATCATTATCGGCGCTGGGTACGACGAATTGGGGTACGCATTTGCGGGGCCGACATCGCAAGGGTTTGCCGTTGCTGGATGTGTAGCAAGTGGCATCGGCAGAGCGGGTGTCGTGGCGCAGGGCTGGGCAGCGACACGGCCACGGACGCAAGGCATGGCAAGAGCCGGGGTTGAGTCTCAGGCAGCGGTCAAGATTTAGTAGGCTTGTTTTCCAATTAGAGGAGTGCAGACATGGCGGCATACGCAAGAGTTGCAGTGGCACGAAGCGGATCAGGTTTCACGGTATCGACGAACACCGCGACTTTGGCGGCAATTGCCACATTTCCCGCAATGGCGAGCGGTGCCGGTGGAACTGTGACGCACTTCGGGCTGGGGACCGATTCGTCGGGGGCTGGGAATCTGCTTTTCTTCGGGACCGTGACGCCGAATATCAGCGTGGTTGCTGGTGTGACGCCCAAACTGGATACCGGCACGGTCCTGACACAGGCTGCCAGCGACGGGATGACCACCGCTGCCGCGACTGCCTTTTGGAACTTGCTGCTGGTGAATACGGACTGGGCAGCGATTGGGGACGCTGGCGGACTTCAGAACTCTGCCACAGCGGGAAATCTATATCTTTCGCTCCATACCTCCTCGCCGACCGAAGCGGGAGATCAGACGTCTGGGGAGATAGCGTACGCGTAGCACCATTGGGCCGCATATCACCGCATGACTCACGGCTCAAAGGGGCAATGACATGACAACGCCAATCGACGCAGATGGATACCAGCGAATCGCCATTAAAGAGGGCACTGCGCCGTTCCTAATGGGCAAGGTGAGCGATAAGGCACTGACGCTTATCGTCAAGGCAGATATCAGCACGATTAAGGCCACGATCACCAATGTGACACTGGGCACGACAGTGTTGGATCAGAGCACGCTTACCAAGACAGACGTGTGGTTCGACACGATTCAGACGCTGGCCACGGTCGATGAGAACAACGAGTCAGTTACCTACACCTACAACTTCGGCTGGCAGACGACATCGACATGGTTTCAGACGACGACGACCGATGCGGGGTGTCAGTTCAAGGTGGAGGTCTGGGTAACGCCAGTGAGCGGGCAACCGTTCGAGGCAGGGTGGTGGCTGGTGACTGCGGCGAAGTCCATTGTTCCGATTCCGGCCTAAGCGAGATCATCAGCATGGAGCATGTCCTGATACGACCGACAGAGTCACTGCAATGGCTATCGGCCACGATGCCAGTTGAGGGCACGCGAGGGTTGCGGAGTTGGAAGGATGTGACGGTGCTGCAACTGGGGCTGAAGCGGTATCAGATTGAGGAACTGGACCCGGAGCTGATTGGCACGGATCTGGAGACGCTTGAGGTGGTTGTTTTTGATCTGGAGTGAGCGATGCCACAAGCCCCGAAGTCGCACCGAGCACATGCTGGCAAGCCACGAGACACACGCCGCTATGGTGCTGCTGAACGTGGCTATGACGGGCAATGGACGAAGGACAAGACGGCGGCACTGAAGCAGATGGTGGCTGAGAGTGGTGATCCGTTCTGTCGGTACTGTCGGCGAGAGGTAGCCAAGACACTGGATCATGCCGTGCCTCCGTCACGGGTTGGGCCTGTGGGATCGGCGAGGTACTGGGAGCAGTTCAGCGACAGGCTGTATTGGATTCCTTCGTGCATGCGGTGCAATTCAGACAAGGGTGATCGGACTGTAAGTGAGCTGAAGCGAGAGAGACCGGTGATGTATGCGAGGCTGGTTGCGGTGATGAGGGAACGAGGGGTGATGATTGAGCGATGACCGAGCAGACTGGCGGGTCAGCGACCTGATCGCCAATCGACCAGACTGGTCGCTGATCGACCTGATCGATGATCGACCACATGACGCAACGTCTTCAAGACGGGGGGTCTATCGAATCTTGGGTTCGAACCGACATAAAC